>VFQQ010000058.1_pt1 | contig 283715 bp, 278 predicted proteins | sample 3512341 | NCBI WGS metagenome assembly VFQQ01 (sample SAMN10412373, study PRJNA504923) | tailings metagenome | isolation source: Relicate 2 Philex TSF1 revegetated site | place: Philippines: Tuba, Benguet | collected 2017-08-29
ACTGCCAACTCCAACCGAACCCGCATCCAGGGCATTTCGACATCGCCAAATCCTCACAGATTTGGTCCAGTTCAGTTAGGCATTACCTTGTTTTATCGTCACCCCCGGACTTGATCCGGGGTGTCGGGTTTAACTTCTGACCGACTGGACCTCCCCTCCGTCGTCATGCCCGGGCGAAGACCCGGGCATGCCATTTTTAGGTGTTTGCAAGGTTTTTTTGACTGGATCGAGATACGCGGATCAAGTCCACGGGTGTCCGGTTCAGTCTGTAGGGCATTGACGAGATGGGGCATCAAGACCGGGCTTTCTGATCATCCCGTGCTCCAGGAACACGGTTGGCGCAAAACGCGCTCCATTCGTCCCATAACAAAGGCCGTCATGGTACGCGAAGGCGTACCATCCACGTGTTGCTTTGTTGACCTGGCTGATGAAAAATAGAGAACTCGTGGATGGTCGGCCTGCGCCGACCATGACGGCTTTGTGGTGAATTCCAGCCGCAGCCAGGGATCAAAAGGCTAAACCGGACAGCCGTGAGCGAAGGCCCGGGGGGGGGGCGACTAATTTTTTACAGCCCGCAGCGTTTCCACTGGCTGATATCCCAGTGGAAATGTTTGGCATGGGCCTTGTCGGCATTCGGCGTCAGCACCACCGAGAAATAGTCGCAGCTGCGCCGCGCCACCTCGCGCAGATACTCGCCGAAATGGTCGCGCGCGCGCCATTGCCGTTCGATGGAAATCACGGTTTCATCCATCAGGCTGAAGCCCCATAGATCGATGGCGCGGCCATGGCCATGTTCGGAAACCCGGCCGCCATTGCCGGTCATGCGCTTGCAGACAAAGCCGCCGGCATGATTGAGCCGGCGCAAAGGCTTGCCGAAATACTGCCATGTCAGCGGCTTCAGCACATCGCGCTCGAATTCCATCAGGCGCAGCGCCATCGGGCAGGTCAGTTCCACCGGGCGCGGCAATTCCAGCGTGGTGCGGTGCAGTTTCACGCCATTCACCAGGGTGCAGCCGCCACGCCCGATCTCGGCCTGGGCCACCAGCTCGAATTGCGCCCCCATGGCTTCCAGGTCGTTGAGGCAGGCCGACTGGATCGCATCGCGATTGGGCCATAATTTCAGGCTGGGCGGCGGCACCGGCACCAGCACCGGCTGCTGCGGCGGCTTTGGTGCCGGCAATGGCGCTGGCGCTGGTGGCCGGGCGCAGGCGGCGAGCAATGCCAGCAGCAGCAGGCAGAGCCAGCGGCTGGCGCTTAGGAATCGGCGACTGGCAGCCACAACACCTCCTCGATCCGTTCGGCGCCGCAGAGCAGCAGCACCAGGCGATCCACCCCCAAAGCGATGCCGGCGCAATCCGGCAGGCCATGGCGCAAGGCGGCGATGAAATCGGCATCGACCGGATAATCGTGGCCATAAAGCTGGCGTTTCAGCGCCATGTCGGTGGCGAAGCGGCGCGCCTGTTCCTCGGCATCGGTCAGTTCGGAAAACGCATTGGCCAGTTCCACGCCGCAGGCATAGAGTTCGAAGCGTTCGGCCAGGCGCGGCTGGCCCGGCTTGGGCCGGCTCAGTGCCGCCATATGGATCGGGTAGTCATAGAGGATGGTGGGGGCGCCAAGGCCGAGGCGTGGCTCGATACGCTCCAGCGCCAGGCGGAAATAGAGATCGTCCCAGCTATCGCCGTCACTGACGCGCAGGCCGTTATCGGCACAGGCGGCGCGCATCCGCGCCAGATCGGGCCGCAGCGGATCGGCGCCGATGCAGTGATCCAGGTCGAGGCCGGCGAATTGCCGACAGGCTTGCGCCACACTGAGATACTGCCATGGGGCCGCAAGGTCGGCTTCCAGCCCCTGCCAGCGCAGGCGGTGTTCCCCGGTGGCGGCGGCCACCGCGCGCAGCAGCGTTTCGCAATCCTGCATCAGCACGCGGTAATCCGCCCCGGCGCGATACCATTCCAGCATCAGGAAAGCCGGATGATGCTGCGCGGCGCGCTCGCCATTGCGAAACACCTGGGCCAGTTGGAACAGCCGTGGCTCGCCGGCCACCAGCAGCTTCTTCATGGCGAATTCCGGCGAGGTGTGCAGATAGAGCGACCGGGTGCTGCCGTCGGGATGCTCCAATGTGGTGCCGAAGGCTTTCAGATGCGGCTCCAGTCCGGGCGAAACCTGCAAGGCCGGGGTTTCCACCTCGACAAAATCGGCAGCAGCAAAATGGGCGCGGATCGCCGCCAGGGTGGCGGCGCGGCGCAACAGATTGGGTCGCCGGCGGGCATAAAGCACCGGTCGCCACCATTCCGTTCCCGTTTTGCCCATGATATCCGGCCCCGAATCGGGTTGTTTCACTAATTATGACCTGATAGTTTCCGCCCGGCTTTTTCGCAAGCGGGCCGTTTCGCGGCCCGTTTTTTCGACTCTGGAAGCCTCTAATTCTTTTTTGACTTCGAAGGAAGTGCCATGAAGGTCAATGCCAACCAGTTGCGCAAGGGCAACGTGGTCGAGATCAATAACAAGCTGTATGCCGTGATGACGGCGCAGAATATCCAGCCCGGCAAGGGTACGCCGGTCACTCAGCTCGACCTGCGCGACCTGGCCACCGGCCTCAAGATCAGCGAACGCTACCGCACCACGGAATCGGTCGAGCGCGTGTTCATTGAAAACCGTGAATTCACCTTCCTGTTCGCCGAAGGCGACACGCTGACTTTCATGGATGTGGAGAATTACGAACAGCTGCCGGTGCCGCGTGAGGTGGTGGGCGATAGCTCGGTCTACCTGCAGGACGGCATGAAGGTGGATATCGCGCTCTATGACGGCAAGGCGGTCAGCGTCGACATGCCGCAGACCGTGATCCTGGCCGTGACCGATACCGAGCCGGCAGTGAAGGGCCAGACCGCCGCTTCCTCCTACAAGCCGGCGATCCTGGAAAACGGCGTGCGCATCATGGTGCCGCCCTTCGTCTCGATCGGCACCCGCATCGTGATCAATGTGGCCGAGAATGCCTATATGGAGCGCGCCAAGGATTGATCCCTGCCGGGATAATTCCTGCCATCACGGTCAACAAAAAGCCCGCCAGTTCTGGTGGGCTTTTTTCATGCGCGCGTTTTAAACCGCTGCACGGCTGCGGCTGTCGAAGGCCAGGCGCGCGGTGGCCATATCGTCGCCATGCGCCATCACCCAGCGCCACATGTTGCACACCATCTCGCCCAGGCTCTCGCCCAGGGGCGTGAGGCTGTATTCCACATGCGGCGGCACCACCGGATGCACATGGCGCGTCACCAGCCCGTCGCGTTCAAGCTGGCGCAAGGTCTGGGTCAGCATCTTCTGGCTCACCCCGGGCAGCTTTTCACGCAAGCGTGAAAACCGCATCGGCCCGGCATCGAGATGTTCGATGGTCAGCAGGGTCCAGCGATCCGCCAGCCGGGTCAGCAGGTCGCGCACCAGTTCCTCGATACGTGGATCGTCGCAATCGGCGCAGGCAATCGGCGGCAAGGCGTCGGTTTTCTGGTCTTCCGGCTTCTGATCGGGGCTGAGCATGGGGCGGCTCCTGGCTGGCTTGGCGGGCGGCACCACGCAATGGAAAACCAGTGGGCCGATGCCCAGCGGTTTCCGCCCGGTGCCTATGGAACTTTCTGGTGCCTTCTTGAGCATTCTAGCATGGTGGCCTATTTCCGCCCAAGCGCCGTGTGCCGTTTCGTGCCGCAGCGCCAGCCCCAAAGCGGAGAGATGAGATGCCCGTCACATTCACCCTGAACGGCAAGCCGGTCAGCCTGGAAATCGATCCCGACATGCCCCTGCTCTGGGCGGTGCGCGATGAGGTCGGCCTCACCGGCAGCAAATTCGGCTGTGGCATGGCGCAATGCGGCGCCTGTACCATGCATGTCGATGGTGAGCCGGTGCGCGCCTGCTCGGTGCCGGTCGGCAGCATCAGCGGCCAGCAGGTCACCACGATTGAAGGCCTCGCCGGCAAGGTGGCGCGCGCGGTGCAGGAGGCCTGGGTCAAGCATGAAGTGGCGCAATGCGGCTATTGCCAGTCCGGCCAGGTGATGTCGGCGGTGGCATTGCTGAGCAGCAACCAGAAACCCAGCGATGCCGATATCGATGCCGCGATGCAGGGCAATATCTGCCGCTGCGCCACTTATGTGCGCATCCGCGCCGCCATCCATGATGCCGCCAAGAGCGTGAGGGTCTGAGCATGACGACACAGCAGAGCAACACCATCACCGCCTCGCGCCGGGGTTTCCTGCAAGGTGCGACGGCGGCCGCTGCCGGCCTGGTGGTCGGGTTTCATTTTGCACCGGGCAAGGCCTTTGCCGCCGCTGCCAAGGCGCCGGTGGCGCTGAACGCCTTTGTGCGCATCGCGCCGGATGGCATCGTCACGGTTTATGCCAAACATCTGGAAATGGGCCAGGGCAGCTATACCGGCCTGGCCACCATCGTGGCGGAAGAACTGGATGCGGATTGGAGCAAGCTGCGCGCCACCGGGGCGCCGGCCGATGCCAAGCTCTATGCCAATCTGGCTTTTGGCATGCAGGGCACCGGTGGTTCCACCGCGATGGCCAATTCCTGGGATCAGTTGCGCCAGGCCGGCGCCACCGCGCGCGCCATGCTGGTGCAGGCGGCGGCCGAAGCCTGGAAAGTGCCGGCGGCGGAAATCACCGTAGCCAAGGGCGTGCTGGCGCATGCCGGCTCAAACCGCAAGGCCGGTTTCGGCGAAATGGCCGAGCGCGCCGCGCGCCAGCCGGTGCCGGCCAAGGTGACACTGAAAGATCCAGGCCGCTTCACGCTGATCGGCAAGCAGGCGCCGCGCCTGGATGCGCGCAGCAAGGCCAATGGCACGGCGCAGTTCACCATCGATGTGAAGCTGCCGGGCCAGCTTACCGCTTTGGTGGCGCGGCCGCCGCGTTTTGGTGGCAAGGTGAAAAGCCTGGATGCCAGCGCCGCCAAGGCGGTGCCGGGCGTGGTCGAGGTGGTGCAGGTGCCGAGCGGCGTGGCGGTGATCGCCAAGGGTTTCTGGGCCGCCAGCAAGGGCCGCGAGGCCTTGCAGGTGGACTGGGATCTGAGCCAGGCGGAAAACCGTGGCTCGGCCGAGTTGCTCGATAACTACCGCATGCTGGCGCAGCAGACCGGCCTGCCGGCGCGGCGTGAGGGCGATGCCGACGGCGCGCTGGCCAAGGCGGCGAAGCGGATCGAGGCCAGCTATGATTTTCCCTATCTGGCGCATGCCCCGATGGAGCCGCTGGATTGTGTGGTGCAGCTCACTGCCGATGGCTGCGAAATCTGGGCCGGCGACCAGTTCCAGACCATCGATCAGGCCAATGCCGCCCAGCTGCTGGGGCTGAAGCCGGAGCAGGTCAAAATCAATACGCTCTATGCCGGCGGCAGCTTTGGCCGTCGCGCCAACATGCAGTCGGATTACATCGTGGAAGCCGTGGCGGTGGCCAAGGCTTTCGGCGCCGGCAAACCACCGGTGCAGGTGATGTGGACGCGCGAGGATGATATCCGCGGCGGCTATTACCGGCCGCTTTATCACCATCGTCTGGATGCCGCGCTGGATGAGAAGGGCGAATTGGTTGCCTGGCGCCATCGCATCGTCGGCCAGTCGATCATGGCCGGCACGGCTTTCGCCCAGGTGATGGTGAAGGACGGCATCGACGCCACCTCGGTGGAAGGCGCCGCCAATCTGCCCTATGCGATCCCCAATCTGGGCGTGGAACTGCACACCACCCAGGCCGGCGTGCCGGTGCTGTGGTGGCGTTCGGTCGGTTCCACCCACACGGCTTTTGCGACCGAATTGTTCCTGGATGAGATTGCCCGTGAAACCGGGCAGGATCCGCTGGCCTTGCGGCGCAAGCTGCTGGCCAAACATCCGCGCCATCTCGGCGTGCTCAATCTGGCCGCCGAGAAGGCCGGCTGGGGCAAGCCGTTGCCCAAGGGCTGGGGCCGCGCCATCGCGGTGCATGAAAGCTTCGCCTCCTATGTGGCGGAAGTAGCCGAAGTCTCGGTGCAGCCGGATGGCTCATGGCGTGTCGAGCGTGTGGTGGCGGCGGTGGATTGTGGCCGTGCCATCAATCCCGGCATCATCAAGGCACAGGTCGAAGGCGCTGTCGGCTACGGCCTGGCAGCGGCTTTGTCCGGCGCCATCACGCTGGAAGGCGGCGACGTGCAGCAATCGAATTTCCATGATTACGAAGTGCTGCGCATCGACCAGATGCCGAAGGTGGAAGTGCATATCATGCCCTCCACCGAAAAGCCGACCGGCATCGGCGAACCCGGCCTGCCGCCGATTGCCCCGGCCGTCGCCAGCGCCCTGATGCAGGTCACCGGACAACGTTTCCGCGCCCTGCCGCTGCCGGCGACCATAAAGGCGGCTTAGGCGAAACTAAGCTGGTGGCGCCGGCGCCAGAGCAGCCAGGCACCGGCGCCACCCAGCAAGGTCAGCGGCAGCATGGCGGGATAAATCCAGCCGCCGCCCAGCCCGGGCAGGCCGAGCGCGTAAAGCGGCCCGACCAGCATGGTGGCGGTGGCCAGCAGCATGGCATTGCCGGCGCCGTATAGCGTCTGCGCCGTGGCGGAACTGGCCGGGTCGCAATACTCGGCCATCAGCCGCATGGCGCCGAGATGGGCGGCGCCAAAGGTGGCGGCATGCAGGATTTGCAGCAATGACACCCACAGCATGTCGGTCAGCACACCTTGCAGGCTCCAGCGGATCAGACCGCCGGCCACCGCGCAGAGCAGCAGGCCGACGCCGCCGAGCTTGAGTCCGACGCGCTGGCCGAGGGCGAAGAGCAACACCTCGGTCAGCACACCCTCGGCCCAGAGCAGGCCGATCTGCGCATCGCTCAGGCCGGCCTGGCGCCAATGCAGCGTGCCGAAAGTGTAGAAGGCGGCATGGGTGGCCTGCAGGCAGGCATTGGTGGCCAGGAAGATGCGGAAATCCTTGTTGCGCAGCAGGCGCAGGGCCGGCGCCCCGGCGCGCGGCCGATCCAGCGGCAGGCGGATATCCGGCAACAGGTGGCTGGCGGCGACGATGGGCAGCATCAGGCCCAGGATGATCCAGAAAATCCAGGCATCGTCACGGCCCTTGAGCAGCAGCCCGGCGAGATAGGCGCAGACCAGAAAACTCAAAGACCCCCACAGCCGCATGCGGCCATATTGTGTGCCATGGCGCGCCGCCGTCAGCACTGCCAGGTTTTCGGTCAGCGGCGCAATCGGTGCCCAGACCAGGGCATGCAGCACACCGACCAGCAGCAAGGCGGCAAAACCATCGGCCCAGGCAAAGCCGATAAAAACCACCAGGCTGGCCCAGCAGCAAAGCTGGATGGCGCGGCGCCGCTCGCCGCTTTTATCCACCACATGCGCTGCCAGCGGCGCCGCCACCAGGCGCAGCCAGATCGCGCTGGAGAGCATGATGGAGATTTGTGTCGGGTCTAGGCCACGGCTTTGCAGCCACACCGCCCAGAATGGCAGATGCACCCCCGGCACGGCGAACAGGGCAACGAAGAACAGCCCGACCCGGAAGCCGGGACTCAGGCGGGACGGGGCGGCAGCAGGCGATTCAGGCGGGGCGGGGGCAGACATGGCGGCGCGCATCTTGCCGCAAGCCGCTGTTCAAGGCACCGGTTCCGGCGCCTCCAGACGACGAATTTCCTGCGCCATCGCCTCGGCCTGGCGCAACCGCCGGGCGATGATCAGCAGCAGCGGCGCATCGCCCAGTTCTGCATGAATCGGCGGGGCCGGGATCGGGTCGGTATCGACGCGGGCCGGCGCGCCCAGGATATCCACCAGGCGCTGGCGATGCCCGGCCAGCAGGCGTTCCAGCAGGGCGTGATCGACCTCGCGGCCGCGCATGCGCAGCACGATATGCAGGGCGGCGAGATGTGACATCAGCCGGTAGCTCAGGCTGAGGAAGCGGCGGCGGCGCGGCAGATCGGCGCTGGCGGCGCCGGGTTCCTGCGGCATGCGGTTCAGCGCCCCGGCCAGATCGGCAATGGCATCGAACAGGGCCTTGCGCGCCAGCCGGTAGGTCTGGTCGGGCGGATTGAGCTTCAGGGCCTGGCGGGCATATTTGCGCAAGGCACGCAGCAAGGCGGCGCGCCGCCCGGGCAGGCCCTGGCGTTCCCAGTTCGGCAGCAGATGGCTGAAGGCCCAGGCGATCAAGGCGCCGAGGCCGGTATCCACCAGCCGTTCCAGCAGCACATTGCCGGTGCCTGGATTGACAAAATGCATCATCAGCAGCGCCATCACGGCGGCCGAGACGGAGGTGACCAGATAACGCACCGGGGCATAGGCATGCGACAGGCCGATGGCCAGGCAGGCCAGTGCCAGCAGCCAGGGATCGGTGAGCCAGTGCAGTGCCAGGGCGGCCAGCACGCAGCCGAACAGATTGCCGATCAGGCGGTCTTTCTGGCGCTGGCGCGTGGCGCTGTAGCTGGCGCGCATGATCACCGCCACGGTCAGCATGATCCAGCTGCCATGGCTGAACCAGGGTTGCAGCAGCAGGCTGACGATATAGCCGCACAGGATCGCCGCCGAGAAACGCAGCGCGTAACGGAAAATCGGCGAGGTCTGGCGCAGATGGCGCGCGATGGTGCGCCAGCCATAGGGCCGCGCCGGCAGGAAATCCTCCACCCGCACGCTGGCCAGCATGGCCTCGGCGGCGGCATCGTCGCGCGCCACCGCCTGCTGCCGCTGCACGGCCTGCACGGCATTGCCGATGCGGCTGAAGGCGGCGCGCAATTCCAGTGCCGCGCGCGTCGCTTCATCCAGTTCTTCCCCCCTGGCTTCGCCCTTGGCTGCGGCCTCTGCCGGCGCCAGCAAGGCGGCGGATTTGTCGCGCAGGCGCTGCAAATCCTGGATCAGCGGATCGAGCGGCGGGCAGCGCGCGCCACCGGCCACTTCCTCGGCCAGCATTTCCAGTCGGTCGGCCAGGCGCAGCACGATATCGCGCAGGGCCGGCAGCGGCGTGCCGCGCTGGCCGTAATGGCGTTGCAGCAGGGCATAGTCGATCTGGCTCGACAGGATGATCTCGAAGGCATCCAGCAACGCCACCAGCCCTGCCGCCAGGCGGCGCTCGGCCGGATCGCTGAGATGCCGCAGCAGCAGGTTGCGCGCCGCCTCGACGCGCTCCATCAGCGTCACCTGCTGTTCGATGAGCTGGTCATAGGCGGCATCCGGCCGCTCGCCGGGATCGTAGAGCAGCGCCTTGGCCCGGGCATAGGCGCCGAAGCCGCGCAGCGCGCCGGCCAGGGCGATGCGTTTATGCTGGCGTTCCAGCAGGCTGGCCATGGCCGCGCCATAAAACAGATAGGCCAGGCCGCCGAGGCAGAATAGCAGGCTGTGATGCCGCACCGCCTCGCGCCCGGGCAATTCAGCACCCAGCATGAAGATGGCCGACAGGATCATCGAGGCGGAGAGCGCCAGCGCCGCCTTGCCATGCGCCGTCACCATGGCGGAGGCAAAGCCGATCACCAGCAGCAAGGGCGCCATCAGCCCGGGATAGGGCGCGGCCAGGCCGGTGCTCCAGGTGATCAGGCCGCCAAACAGCAGCGCCAGCACCATGCCGCTGCGTTTATGTGCCGGCGGGCTCGGGGTATCGACGATGGAGACGCAGATCGCGCCCACGGCGGCGGCCGCAGCGGTAGCGAAACCGGCGGCCAGGCCAAAGCCCAGCGCCACCAGCCCGACCCCGGCGGCGGCAGTGGCGCCACTCAGCGATTGCTGCTGGGGCAGGGCCAGGTATTTCAGGCTGAACAGGGGCCGCATGGCCCCACTATGCCCTGTCAGGCGAGGAATTTGTAGTAGAAGGCGCAGGGCGTCGGCGCACTGCCATCGGGCGGGATCGAATAGCCCGGCACCACGCCGAAGCAGGTGTAGCCCAGCGCCCGATACAGCGGCTCGGCAGCGCTGCCCTGGTTGGTATCCAGCACCAGCAGGTGGCGCCCGAGCCGGGTGGCTTCGGCTTCCAGCGCCAGCATCAGGGCGCGGCCCAGGCCCTGGCGCCGGGCGCGGCGATGCACCAGCAGCTTGCGCACCTCGCCGCGATGCGGCTGGTTCGGCGGCATGTCCAGCCCCAGCAGCACCACGCCGGAAAGTTGCCCGGCGGCATCGTGGGCGCCGAAGCAGCACAGCTCATGCCGCGCCGCCGCCGCAATCGCCTTGTGCCAGAAGCCGGCGGCGTCTTCTGCCGAATAGGGCAGCAGGAAATTCACGCTGGCGCCGCCGGCGACGCAGTCGCGCAGGATGTCCGCCAGATCGGGCAAGGCCGCCTGCATAGCGGCGGCATTCAGTGGCGTGATGCTCATAGCCGTTTCTCCAGGAAAACCAGATCGAGCCAGCGCTCGAATTTCCAGCCGACTTCGTGCAGCCGGCCGGCTTCGCGGAAACCGAGTTTTTCATGCAGCCGCAGACTGGCGGCATTGTCGGCGGTGATGCCGGCAATCATCACATGCGCCCCGGCGGCACGGGCGAGATCAAACAGCGCCGGCAGCAGCCTCTGGCCGATACCCTGGCCGCGCCGCGCCGGGGCGATGTAGATGGCATTCTCCACCGTGTGGCGATAGGCCGGCCAGGGCCGGAACGGGCCATAGCTGGCAAAGCCCAGCACCGCGTCGCCATCCACCGCCAGCAGCACCGGCAGGTTCTGCGCCTGCTTGGCGTCGAACCAGGCCAGTTGCGCTTCCAGGCTGCGCGGCGCGTAGTCGAACACGGCGGTGGTGTTGACTACGGCGTCATTATAGATCGGCAGGATCGCCGCCATGTCGGCGGCGCTGGCGGCGCGGAGCGAGATCATGCAGGCCTCATGCGGATGCAGCGGGTTTGGCGATGATCACCAGATAGCGCGCCGGTTTGCTGCCCGGATTGTGGAAGCTATGTGGCTGGCCCAAAGTGGTGAACAGGCAATCGCCCGGGCCGATGTCAAACACCTGCTCGCCCAGGCTGAAACGCAGCAGACCGTCCTGGCCCAGGATATGCTGGTCGTAGCGCGGGCTTTGCAGCGGCGGATAGTCGATCCGCGCCCCGGGCGGCAGCATGCCCTGCACGATTTCCACCCGTGACGCTGTGCCGCCTGGATTGACCGCGCGGCGCTCGAAGCCGGTGGCCGGATCGCGCCAGAAAGGCTGCGCCGCCGCCAGCAGCAGACTGGCCTGGCCGCCGCCCTCGATGCCGCTCATCAGCGCCGATAATGTGGTTTCCAGCCCGGCGCAGAGCCGGCCGAGCAAAGCCGCTGTCGGGCTCGATTCGCGCCGCTCGACGCGTGAGATCATCGCCCGGCTGACCCCGGACCGCTCGGCCAGCTGCTCCAGCGTCAGGCCGAGCGCCTCACGCCGCGCCCTGAGCCGGCCGGCGATACGATCCTCGATATCTGCCGCGTCATTCATTGGAATAAAATCTACTATATTGGATTTTGCTGTGCAAGCGCGGCAAAGCTGTGCGCAGCCAAGACTATGCACTGCCTAGCCTGAACCAAGTCGGCTACTTTATCGGGATATCGTGTTGTCTATGCCCGTGGACGTGGGGCTAACCGCTGCTTAAGCTGCATGGGAGAGCATGGAAATATTCGAGACGGGCTGAAATTCGGGGGTTTTAACCCCTAAAAACAGATGCGGGGTGGCGGCTTTCGCCCCACCCCTGATCTGAGCCACGGGGGATATACACAAAACCGGCGAACCGGGTGCCTTGATCTGATCCCGCAAACCTAGTGCATAAAATATAAGAGAAGCCGGCGCCGAATGCAAATCCCAAAACCCCTCAGCGCAACTGACGCAGCAGCCCTGGAAAACACGCTGAGTTCGGGCCGTGTTGGCCGCTACATGAAGGAGGCGGCCCAGGACAGGCATTATGCAATCCAACTATATTTGTGGAATACGCAGATTTGCCAGGCTTTCTACTTTCCTTTGCAGATTGCCGAAATTGCCGTGCGGAATGCCTGCCAGGAAGCGCTCAGATATAATTATCAGCAGAACTGGTACGGCGAACTGAAATTCCTCAATCAGCTCAAACTGGATTTCCGCTCAGAAATCAGCAGGGTGACCGCAGATGAAAAAGGCCAGCACGGTGCGATTACCGATGGTCATGTTGTGTCCGGGCTGTCCTTCGGTTTCTGGGAGCATATGCTTTCCAAGAATTTCCAGCATCTACTCTGGAAGGGCGGGGTGAAACATCAGTTTCCCGGCGCACCGATTGTGCCAATCAGCAAGGTGCGTGAGCGCGTTGAAGAGGTGCGCATATGGCGCAACCGTATCGCCCATTACAAGACGGTGTTTGATCGCCAACCACAGATCATGCACGAAAAGATCATTGAACTGATTGGCTGGCGGAACGCTTCAGCCGGCCTGGCGATAAGAAGGATGTCGACCGTGCTTCATGTGATTGGTGCCCGTCCGGCAGCCTGATCGCAAAATAGGCTGATCGGATTGTGATCGGCATGATCAAGCAATAGAGTAGGGTCCAGACCCATTACTAAAGGGTCCGTGACGCCGTGCTTTTGTTGCCTGGCGAGGAGGTAAGCCGAAAGCGATGTGGTGCATCGGTGAGGCTTGCCGACGCTGCCAGGCAACAAAAGCACGGCGCCCCACAGGGGTTGGCCGGGGCAGCCCGCCGGACAGCGTCGCAAATCTTGCCCGTAGTCCCACTACGCGCTGCGATTTGCTCCTAGCCGGTGGACTGCCCCGGCCAATCCCGGACCCTTTAGTAATGGGTCTGGACCCTAATATAAGTCGTTGTTCTGTTTTCTATAATGCAAATACAAGCCGAGTTGGGTGAGATGAACTGGATCGAGACCCTGGATAGCTGCCCGCCGCGCCGCAATGTGCCGAGTGATGGCCGCAGTGCCTTCCAGCAGGATGCCGACCGCATCGTGTTTTCCTCGGCCTTCCGCCGCTTGCAGAACAAGACCCAGGTGCATCCGCTGCCGCATACGGATTTTGTCCGCACCCGGCTGACCCATTCGATGGAAGTGGCCTCGGTTGGCCGTTCGCTGGGCGGCCAGGTGGCGCGCCGGCTGCTGGAGCAGGGCTTGACCAAACGCCAGCATATCGCCGCCGATCTCGGCGATATCGTTGCCGCCGCCTGCCTGGCACATGATATCGGCAACCCCCCGTTTGGCCATACCGGCGAGCAGGCGATGCAGCAATGGTTCAACGATGAGGCCGAGACTGCCTTTGGCGGCGAACTCAATGAGGCCGAGGAACAGGATTTCCGCCGCTTCGAGGGCAATGCGCAGGGTTTCCGGATTCTCACCCGCCTGCAGATGGACCGCAATGAAGGCGGCATGCGGCTGATGGATGCCACCTTGGGCGCCTTCACCAAATATCCCACCGGTGCCGCCGCCGCCCAGGGCCGGGCGGCGCAGTATGTCGGGCGCAAGAAACACGGTTTCATGCAGGCCGAGGCGGAGATTTTCGCCGCCCTGGCCGAGCGCCTCAAAATGGCGCCGGATGTGGATGTGGCACAGGCCTGGCAGCGCCATCCGCTGGCCTATCTGGTCGAGGCGGCGGATGATATCTGCTACAGCGTGATCGATGTGGAAGATGGCGTGAAACTCGGCCGTATCGGTTTCAGCGAGGCGGAAGACCTGTTCCGGCCGATCATCGGCGGCGATCTCGGTTCGCGCTACGCGGCGCGCAGCGCCGATGAAAAACTCTCCACCCTGCGCTCGCGCGCCATCGGCAGCCTGATCGATGCCTGTTGCGCGGCTTTTGTGGCACAGCCGCCGCAGCAATCCCTGGCCGATGTCACCGCCCATGGCGACCAGGTGCGCAAGCTCAAGCAATTGGCGCTGGCCCGGGTCTATCGCTGGGAACGTACCGTCACCAAGGAACTGGAAGGCATTGCGGTGATCCAGCGCCTGCTCGATCTGTTTGTCGGCGCCCTGAATGCCCGGGCCGGCCATGTCACCGCCGCGCGCCTGCTCGATCTGGTGCCGCATTATGATCGCGCCGCCTCGCGCTATCACCGCCTGCTGGCCGTGACCGACTACATCTCCGGCATGACCGACCGCTACGCGGTGGACATGCACCAGCAACTGCGCGAGATCAAAATCTAAGCCGCATCATGCAGGATGATGCCGAGGGTGTAGCGTTCGCCGCTGCGCAGCAGGCTGACGCCGTGGCGCAGGCTGGCGCGCAGCCAGCCACGGGCCGCCTGCACCGGGCGGTCGCGCACCGGGAAAATCAGCAAATCGCCCTGTTGCGGTGTCAGCACACGGCCGATGCTCTGCTGCCGGGGCCGGTTTTCCACCAGCAAAAATTCACCGCCGGTGAAATCCAGGCCGGGCTGCGACAGCAGCAGCACGGCCTGCAACGGAAACACCGTTTCGCCATATAAATCCTGGTGCAGCCGGTTATGCCCGCCCGGGCCATAACGCAGCATCAGCGGCGTCGGTTTATGCTGCCCGGCGGCATGGCAGAGGCGGGTGAAGTCGGCGAGTTCTGCCGGATAACGCGGCGCCTGGCCCAAAGCCGCCATCATGCGGTTGGCTATCGGCGCCAGCCCGGCATAAAGCGCGCTGCGCAAGGCCTGGATCGGCGGCGGCAATGGCGCGGCGAAATAGCCATACTCGCCCTGGCCGAAATGATGCCGCGCCATCTCGATGCGTTTGCGGAACAGATCGTCCTGGTCATAGAGCGCGCGCAAGGCGGCGCAGCTTGCACCATCGGCAATGCCGGGCAATTCGGCCATGCCCTCGGTGAACAAGGCGGTCTGCACGGTTGCCCAGTCGATTGACGAAATGTTGAAGCGGATGGGCTGGAATCGGCTTGGATCGGTCATATCTGGCTTCATAATGCCTGCGCCAGCAGGACGCTTCCCGTTTCTTGCGTCCTTTTGATTTTGCCCTTTGGAGGGAAACATGCCGCGTCTGCTCCTCGCGCTCTGCCTCGCCCTGTTCCTGGCTTTGCCGGCTGTGGCCCAGGTGATCCCGAGCGAGAAGGGCGCGGTGCGGGTGACAACCCTGGTGCGCGGCCTGGAAATGCCCTGGGCCATCGCCTTCCTGCCCGATGGCCGGCTGCTGGTCAGCGAACGCCCGGGCCGGCTGCGGCTGGTCGCCAATGGGGCATTGTCGGCGCCGCTGCAGGGCGTGCCGAAAGTCTATGACAACGGCCAGGGCGGCCTGCTCGATCTGGCGCTGGATCCCGATTTCGCCAGCAACCGGCTGGTCTATTTCAGCTATGCCGAGCCGGGCGAGGGCGGCGCCGGCACCGCCGTGGCGCGCGGCCGGCTCGATGCCGACCGGCTCAGCGAGGTGCAGGTGCTGTTCCGCCAGCAGCCGAAACTGTCCGGCGGGCTGCATTTCGGCTCACGCCTGGCGTTTGATCGCGCCGGCTATCTGTTCATCGGCCTGGGCGAACGTTACCGGCGCGATGAGGCGCAGAATCCCAGCAATCATCTCGGCAAGCTGCTGCGCCTGCATGCCGATGGCCGCGTGCCGCAGGATAATCCCTTCATCGGCCAGGCCGGCTTCCGGCCGGAAATCTATTCGCTCGGCCATCGCAACATCCAGGGTCTGACGCGCCATCCGGTCAGCGGCGCGATCTGGCTGCATGAACATGGCGCCCAGGGCGGCGATGAAGTGAATCTGCCGCAGCCCGGCCGCAATTATGGCTGGCCGATCATCACCCATGGCGTGGATTACAGCGGCGCCAAAATCGGCATCGGTTCGGCGCGCGACGGGCTGGAACAGCCCGTGCTGCATTGGACGCCCTCGATCGCACCGGCCGGCATGGCGTTTTATGACGGCGACAAATTCCCTGCCTGGCGCGGCAATCTTTTTGTCGGCTCGCTGAAATTCCGCAGCCTGTACCGGCTGGAATTCGATGGCACACGGCTGCTGCGCGAGGAAGTGATGCTGAAGCCGGTGGGCGAGAATATCCGCGATGTGCGGGTCGGGCCGGATGGCCTGATCTATCTCGCCACCGATAATCCGGAAGGCCGCATCCTGCGCCTGGAGCCGGTCAACTGACCCGGTTTTTGCGCCGCAGATCGCCGGCCCCCAGTACGGCGCCACCCACGATCAGCAGGCAGGCCACCAGCACCTGCCAGGTGAAGGCGCCCTTGCCGAAGAGCAGCAAAAGCAGGGTGGAAAGCAGCGGCGCGGCATAGGCCATGCTGCCGAGCGCGCGGATATCGCCGCGTTTCATGCCGATATCCCAGAGGAAAAACGCGCCGCCGGCCGGGCCGAGGCCGAGCGCGGCGATGGCGAGCCATTCGCCGGTCGCCTGTGGCCATTGCGTGGTCTCGAACAGGCCATGGCCGGTCCAGGCGAGCACAGCCGCCACGGCGCAGAAGCCGCCGATGGAATCGGTCGGCACATCGGGCAGGCGCCGGCTCAGCACGGAATAGATCGACCAGGTGAAGGCGCAGGCGAAGGCGGCGGCGAAGCCGGGCAGATGCGCCGGATCGAAGGCGATCTCCTTGCCCAGGAACAACACCACGGTGCCGCAAAGGCCGAGCAGCACGCCGGCGGCATGGAACCAGCGCAGCCTTTCACCTGGCAGCAGGGCCGAGAAGGCCACGATCAGCAGCGGCCAGAGATAGTTGATCAGGCTGGCTTCCACCGGCGGGGCGAATTTCAGCGCGATGAAATACAGCGCGTGATAGCCGAACAGGCCGAAGATGCCGAGCGCCCAGGCCATGGCCGGCAGGCGCAGATGGTGCAGCGGATTCTCGCCGCGCGCCGCCCAGGTACCCAGCGCCAGCAGGGCGGCCAGGGTGAAGGTCATGCCGGTGAGTTGCAGCGGCGGCACCGCGCCGGTGAAGGTGGTGAGCAAAGCCAGCGCGGCCCAGAGCAGGATGGCGCAGGCGCCGATCAGCGTGGCGCGCAGCCGCAATTGGTCTGACATGGCAGGATAAGGGCGGGAGGTCAGGCGGCGCTGGCGCCGTCCAGCCGGTAGAAAAGCGGCGATTGTGCTTCTTCGATCAGGCTGAGTTTGCCATGCAGCAGCACCGGGCTGGTGTTGAAAGCCACTGGGGCTTCGGCACGCACCGCCACCACGCGGGCAAGATCGCCGCTCAGGCAGGTCGGGCAATGGAATTGCAGGCCGCCGATCAGGAATTGCTGATGCGCGGCGGCATCGCTGAACGGCATCATATAGCCGTATAGCTGCACATCCTGGCCATGCAGGGCGCGCAGGGCAGCGGGAAAGCGGCTGATTTCGCCATCGCGGAAGCGGGTTTCGCCGGCTTCCGCCAGCAGGCCCCAATCCAGCGCGCCATTCTGGGCCGCCACGCCCAGCCGCAGATGCGCCGGCGCCGGTTCCAGCGACATTGCCCGGGCCGGCGCGGCGACCAGGCCGGCGGCGGAAGTGGCAACGGCAAAGCTGGAAAGGAAATGGCGGCGCAGCATGGTCGGCCTCCCTGTAGGATCAATGCCCTGTAGGATGAATACGTGGGTGGATGTTTGCGTATAATGTACGCTTTAATCCTTGGGCTGCAAGGGGCTGCGGCTTGACGCCCGGCCCGGGGCGGGATTATGCGGAAAACATGGAAACCATGCCCGCCCAATTCCGCCGCGATGGCTGGCCGCTGGTGATCGGCCTGTCGGCGGCGCAGCTGGTTTCCTGGGGTACGATTTATTACGGCTTTTCGCTGTTCGTCGTGCCGATGGAACAGGCTCTGGGCTGGAGCCGCGCCGATCTCAATGGCGCCCTGTCGCTCGGCCTGCTGGTCGGCGGCTTCTGCGCCTATCCGGTCGGCCGGCTGATCGATCGCCAGGGCGGCCGGCTGCTGATGAGCCTGGGTTCGCTGCTTGCCGCCTTGCTGTTTGTCGCCTGGTCGCAGGTCGAGCAACTCTGGGCCTTCTACCTGATCTGGATCGGCCTGGGCATTGCCAAGTCGCTGACGCTGTATGATCCGGTCTTTGCCGTGGTGACGCGGCTGTTTCCGCAGAATTTCCGCCGCCGCATCACCATCATCACCCTGCTGGGCGGGCTGGCTTCCACGGTGTTTGTGCCGCTCACCGCCCTGTTCATCGCCTGGCTCGGCTGGCGCGATGCGCTGCTGGCGCTGGCGGCCTGCAATCTGCTGTTCTGCCTGCCGGTGCATGCCTTGTGGCTGCGGGATCGTGCCGCCTTGCCGGCGCTCGCCGCTGCTGCGCCGTTGCCGCTCCAGCAATCTGCGGCGTCGCCGGGGCCGATGCAGCGCGCCTTGCGCCATCCGGTTTTCTGGGGCCTGCTGGTCAGCTTCACGGCTTATTCGCTGCTGATGCCGACACTGACTTTCCATTTCATTCCGCTTTTTGCCGAACGTGGCCTGTCGCAGGTTTTGGCCGTGGGCGTGGTGGCGGTGATCGGGCCGTCGCAGGTGCTGGGCCGCATCGTGCTGCTGGCTTTGCCCGGCATGAGCGCCGCCAATAGCGGCCGGCTGATCGTGCTGCTGTTTCCGCTCGCGCTGGTGCCGCTGATGCTGGATACCGGCGATGCCTGGCTGCTCTTTGCCTTCGCGGCGATTTACGGCCTGGCCAATGGCTGTATGACCATCGTGCGCGGCACGGCGGTGCCCGATCTGATGTGGCGCGAGGGTTATGGCGCCATCAACGGCGCCATCGCACTGCCATGCAGCATTGCCGCTGCACTTGGCCCGGCGGCGGCGGCCCTGTTGTGGGAGCTGAGCGGCGATTACCGCCTGGTGCTGTGGGCCCTGCTGGGCCTGGCGCTGCTGGCGGCGGCCGCCTTCTGGTTCGCGGCGGCGCGGGCCGGGCAGCGGCCGGCGGTGTAACCGCTTCTTAACGCGGCCCCGGGCTTGACCACGGGTCGGCCCGGGTGTTGGATCGCGGCCTTCCACAACTTATCCGGCTGGATATCATGTCCTCGCTGTTGTCGCGTTTGAGCCTTGCCAGCCTCAAACGCCTGTTTCTCGGCGCTCCGCTTGATCCCATGGCGCCCGGCATGCGCAGTCATATCGCCCTGGTGGCGTTCCTGGCCTGGGTCGGCCTTGGTGCCGATGGTCTATCCTCGGCCAATTATGGCCCGGAAGAAGCCTTCCTGGCTTTGGGCGAGCATACCCATCTGGCGCTGTATCTGGCGCTGGCCACCGGGCTCACCGTGTTCATCATCGCCTTCGCCTATAATCAGGTGATTGCGCTTTTTCCCGCCGGCGGTGGCGGCTACAAGGTGGCCACCGACCTGATCGGGCCGCATGCCGGCCTGGTTTCCGGCTGCGCCCTGATCGTGGATTACGTGCTGACCATCGCCATTTCGGCGGCCAGCGGCATGGATGCGCTGTTCAGCCTGCTGCCGCTGCATTGGCAGGGCGCCAAGCTGCCGGCGGAATATGGCATCGTGCTGGTGCTGATGGTGCTGAACCTGCGCGGCATGAAAGAGCCGATCGCGCTGCTGGTGCCGCTGTTCCTCGGCTTCCTGGCCACCCATGCGGCGCTGATCCTCTATGGCATCATCGCCCATGCGCAACACCTGCCGGCCTTGCTGCCGGATACTTTCGCCGAAACCCATGACCTGACGCAGCAGATCGGCTGGTTCGGCGTCGCCGCCCTGCTGCTGCGCGCCTTCGCCATGGGCGGCGGCACCTATACCGGCATCGAGGCGGTGTCGAACAATGTCAACATGCTGCGCGAGCCGCGCCTGGAAACCGGGCGCTGGACCATGCTGTACATGGCCTTGTCACTGGCTTTCACGGCGGCCGGGCTGATCGTGCTGTATCTTCTGTGGGACGTCCGCCCGCAGGCTGGACAGACGCTGAATGCGGTGGCGTTCGGCGCCATCCTGGATGAGGCTTTCGGGGCTGGTTCGGCCTGGGCCGGCATCGGCCTCACCGCCACTTTGGTCTTTGCCGCCGCCTTGCTGTTCGTTGCTGCCAATACCGGCTTTCTCGGTGGCCCGGCGGTGTTGGCCAATATGGCGGTGGATCGCTGGGTGCCGCATCAGTTCAGCCAGCTTTCCAACCGGCTGGTGACCCAGAATGGCGTGCTGCTGATGGGCGGCGCGGCGCTGGCGGCCCTGTGGGTCACCCATGGCAAGGTGCATCTGCTGGTGGTGCTCTATTCGGTGAATGTGTTTCTCACCTTTTCGCTCTGTCTGTTCGGCCTGTGCCGCCACTGGCTGCGCCATCGCGCCGAGCGCGGTGCGCGCTTCAAGCTGGCGCAGGCCGGGCTTGGCCTGCTGGTGGCCGGCGGCATCCTGATTGTCACCGTGGTGGAGAAATTCCTGCACGGCGCCTGGCTCACCGTGCTGGCCACCGGCCTGCTGATTCTGGCCGGGCTGCTGGTGCGGCGGCATTATGCCGGTGTGAAGGCGCAATTGCGCGAAGCCGATACGCTGTTCACCGATCCGCGCGATGCCGGCGCTGCATTGATGCCGCCGCCGCCCGAGCCGCAGGCGCGCACCGCCGCCTTCTTCGTCGGCGGCACCAGCGGCATGGCGATGCATACCCTGCTGGCGGCGCTGGCGCTGTTTCCCAAGCAGTTCCGCAATGTGGTGTTCATCAGTGTCGGCGAGATCGATTCCGAGCAATTCCTCGGCGATGCCAAGATCGAAGCCCTGCGCGCCGAAACGGCGGCCCGCATGCAAAGGCTGGTGAATTGGTGCGCGCGCCATGGCCTGGCGGTGGAAGTATTGCAGGATTTCGGCACCGATCCGGTGGAAAAGCTGGATGCGCTGTCCGGCCAGGTGCTGGCGCGTTATCCCAACACGGTGTTCTTCGCGGCAAAACTGCTGTTCAGGCAGGAAAACCTGTTCACCCGGCTGCTGCATAACGAGACGGCGCTGGCTTTGCAGCGCCGCCTGCATCTGCGCGGGGTGGCCTGTGTGATCCTGCCGATGCGGATTTAGGCCGCATCGGCAGGGCGCCTCGATTTAGTCGCCGTCGGGCTTGCGGATGTCGCGGAACGGCTGGCTCAGCTTGGCGCGGCGCGACCACATGTTGAGTGCCTCGACCGTGACCGAGAAACCCATCGCGGCATAGACCATCGCCTTCGGCACATCGACATCGAAGCCCTCGGCCACCAGGGTCATGCCGATCATGACCAGGAAGGCCAGCGCCAGCATCACCACATTCGGGTTGCGCTTGACGAAGCGGGCCAGCGGCTCGGCGGCGATGATCATGATGATCACGGATACCAGCACCGCCACCACCATGATTTCCAGGTGGCGGGTGAGGCCGATGGCGGTGATCACGCTATCCAGCGAGAACACCACGTCCAGGATCATGATCTGGCCGATGATCGGCCAATAGCGCGGATAGCTGCGCGCCGGCTGCCCCGCCGGCTTGCCGCCTTCCTCCAGTTCATCATTGCTCGACGGGGTGACGCGCTCATGGATTTCCATGGTCGCCTTCCAGATCAGGAACAGGCCGCCGATGATCAGGATCAGGTCGCGGCCGGAGATTTCCTCGCCCAGCACGGTGAACCAGGGCGCCGTCAGGGTGATGATCCAGGCCGCCGAGAAGAGCAGCATCAGGCGGGTGATCACCGCCAGGCTGAGGCCCCAGCGCCGCGCGCTGGGCTGCTGATGCTCGGGCAGGCGGCTGGTGACGATGGTGATGAAGATCAGGTTGTCGACCGCGAGCACCAATTCGAGCGCGATCAGGCCAGCCAGGCTGAGAAGCGCGGCAGGCTGCATAAAGATGGAGAAGTCCATGATGATGGAATCCGGGCGGGAGAATGCTGGGCCCTAGGTCGTACCTAGCGTCCGACATCGTCATCGCTCCCGCGCGATGACCAGAGGGGCCCGGACGTGGCGACAAGATAAGCCGCCGCCGCCAGATTGCAAGGGGGTGTTTTAGGGTCTGGACCCTAGCTCTCCGGATTTCCAGCGCCGAAATGCTCGTCGCCGGGCAATGGCGGCAGATCGGGGGCTGCCTCCAGGAAAGGCAGCATGTCGCCGGGCTGTGCGCTGCCGGCGCGCTGCCGCAGAAAATGTGCAGCGGCTTCCACACTGCCGATTTTCTCGGCCACGGCGGCGGCGATCCACTGATTGAGCGATACGCCATCCGCCCGGGCCAAGCGGGCGGCCGCATTTTTCACCGAAGTTGGCAATTTCAGCGGATAGGTTGCCTTGCTCATCGATTCAGTTCCTTCAGCAATGTGCCGGGCGATTGCAGCTTGATGCCAAAACGGTCTGCGGCAGCGCGGAAATGCCGTTCATTATGCGTCACCAGATAATGCGGCCGGCCATTCACGGCAGTTTCCAGAACCATCTCGTCCGCCGGATCCTGCAATTGCGGACGCCATCGGAAATGCAGTTCCACCGGCAAGGCGGCAGCGGCAAAGGCGGCCAGGAATTGCTCTATGGCAGCCGGGCGCAGGCCGTGTGCCAGTTGCTGCTCCGGCCGCAGCAGCACGGTTTCGTATTCCAGGAATAGGGCCGTGCTGCAAAGCGGCACCAGTCGCCGTGTTGCAACAAGGCGCAACACGGCGTTGCTGGCGCCATGACGGCTGCGCAAGCCGGCAACGAGGATATTGGTATCCAGAACCACATTCATACATCCCATAGAATGTCACATCAAATGGAATGTTGGAACACAAAAACCATGATACCGCGAGGCAGGGGGTCAGGCGGAAATATCCACGCTGCCGCCGAGGCCGCTGGCCAGGGCGCCGAGCGATTGGGTGAGGGCGGCGGAAATCTGGGCCAGATTGGCTACCGCCTGGGCCTGGGCCGAAGACGGCGTGGTGCCGACGCCCTGGCTAGCGGAAGCCGGGGCGGGGCTATAGCTGGCGGTGCTGCCGCCAATGCCGGAAATGCTGCTCATAGCGGCATTTTGCGCCTCGCCCGGGCCTGGCGCAAGCGAATCCGGCGCGAATGGCCCGGCCTGTGATACGCGTCATGCTGCCGGATTGACTGCCCGGGGCCTTTGCTGTCCGGTGTTTTAGGAACTGGAGGGCGCAGGATGCGCTTCACTCGTCCCACAACATAGATCGTCATGGTACGCGAAGGCGTACCATCCACGTTTTGTTTAACTGACCGGCAAAAGGCACTCGTGGATGGTCGGCCTGCGCCGACCATGACGGCGTTCGGGTGAATGCCGCTGGCTGGTAACGATCAAGAACCTGAACTGGACCGTCGTGCCCGGGACTGGTTGCGTTGGGCGGTTGCGGCGCTATGCTGGGGCTGGTTGCGGCACCGCAATCTTTGCCTGTCTCGCCTGCCAGACCATAAAAAGCAAGAACCTGCATGATGTCGCCGGGAATATGTTCGCATTACGTTTTTAGTGAATCGGCTTCTGATCCTGCAATGGAAAGCCCGCCTCCATGCTGACCGGGCTGCTCGGTTTTGTCGGCAAACATGCCACCCGCTTCATGTTCGGCGGCGTGCTGGTCGGGCTGGCCTTGCCCTGGCTGGCCGATCTGGTGCGGCCGCTCTTTGTGCCGCTGCTGCTGATCCCGCTCACCATCGCGCTGATGCGGCTGGATTGGCAGGCTTTCAAGGCCTATGGCCGGCGGCCCTTGCTGATCCTGGCCATCCTGGTTTTCCTGCTGCTGCTCTGCCCGGTGCTGATGCTGGGGGCGCTCAAGCCGCTCGGCCTGCCGGTGGCGCTGACCGCAGCCATCGTGCTGATGGCCGCCGCGCCGCCGATCGTTTCGGCCGCCGCCATCTCGCTGATCCTGGGGCTGGATGCGGCTTTGGCGGTGATCGTGATCGTGCTCGGCACCGCTTTGGTGCCGCTCACCCTGCCGCCCATCGCGCTGGCCCTGCTCGGCATCCAGATCGAGATGTCGCTGCCGGAATTCATGGGCCGGCTGGCTTTGCTGGTCGGCAGCGCCTTCCTGGCCGCGCTGCTGCTGCGCAAGCTGATCCGGCCGGCCTGGCTGGCGGCGAATACGCGGCTGCTGGATGGGCTGTCGGTGCTGGTGCTGGTGCTGTTCGCGGTGGCGATCATGGCCGGCGTCACCGACAAGATGCTGGCCGATCCGGGCTATGTCGCACTCACCACCCTGGCCGCCTTCATCGCCAATCTGGCCTTGCAGGGGCTGGGTTATGGCGTCGGCCGGTTGGTCTTCCGGCTCGGCCGCCCGGCCGCCGCCACGCTGGCCCTGCTGACCGGCAATTGCAATATGGGCCTGGTGATGGTGGCGCTGGCCGACAAGGCCGAATTCGACATGGTGGTGTTCTTCGCCATGGGCCAGCTGCCGATGTATATGCTGCCCGGCCTGCTTTATCCCGTGTATAAGAAGCTGGCAAATCCGTCCTCAATTCGGCCCCTCGCGGAGTAACTCCCCCATGCCTACCGTTTTCATCTCGGGCGCCAGCCGTGGCATCGGCCTGGAATTCGCCAAGCATTATGCCGGCCTGGGCTGGCAGGTGATTGCCGCCGTGCGCGCCCCGGCCACCGCCACGGCGCTGGCCGCCCTGGCCGCCGAGGCCAAGGTGGTGATCGAGCGCCTGGATGTTACCGACGATGCGGCGGTGGATGAGCTGGCGGCGAAATACAAGGGCCATGCCATCGACCTGCTGATCAACAATGCCGGCATCTATGGTGATCGCGACGGGCCGCTCGGCATCAGCAATTTCGACACCTATCGCCGCGTGCTGGCGACCAATGTGGTGGCGCCGATGAAACTGGCGCTCAGCCTGCTGCCCAGCCTCAAGCTGGCCGGCAACCCGAAAATCCTGACCATTTCCAGCCGCATGGGCTCGATTGCGCTGACCGGCGGCGGCAATTATGTCTATCGCTCGTCGAAGGCCGGCGTGAATGCCGCCATGCATGCCCTGGCGCTCGATCTCAAGCCGCAGGGCGTGATCTCGGTGCTGGCGCATCCGGGCTGGGTGCGTACCGATATGGGCGGCTCGGGCGCCGATATCTCGGTGCAGGAAAGTGTTGCCGGGCTGACCCAGGTGGTGGAGCGCGCCGGCGCCGCCGATTGCGGCAAATTCTTCAATTATGACGGTACCGAACTGGCCTGGTGACGCCGGATCCGGGGGAGGGGAGAGATGAGCAAGACCATCGTGATTACCGGCGGCAGCCGGGGTATCGGTCGTGCCGTGGCCTTGCTGGCCGCTAGGCGCGGCTGGGCCATGTGCATCAACTACGCCAGCAATGCCAAGGCGGCGCTGGAAACCGTGGAAGCGGTCAAGGCGGCCGGCGGCAAGGCCATTGCGGTGAAGGGCGACGTGGCGGTGGAGGCCGATGTGGTGGCTATTTTCGAGGCCACCGTGAAAGCCTTCGGCCGCATCGATGGCCTGGTCAACAATGCCGGCGTGGTGGCGCCGACTGCCGATCTGGTGGATATGCCGCTGGAGCGTTTGCGTCGGGTGTTCGATACCAACGTGCTCGGCGCCGTGCTCTGCGCCCGCGAGGCGGCGCGCCGCATGGCGAAAAGCCGTGGCGGCAAAGGCGGCGGCATCGTCAATCTGTCCTCGGCGGCCGCCCGGCTCGGCTCGCCCAACCTGTTCGTGGATTACGCCACCTCGAAGGGCGCCATCGATACGCTGACCCTGGGCCTGTCGAAGGAACTCGGCCCCGAGGGCATCCGCGTCAATGCCATCCGCCCCGGCATCATCGAAACCGATATCCATGCCTCGGCCGGCGAACCCGACCGTGCCGCCCGGCTCGGCCCCACCGTGCCGCTTGGCCGTTCCGGCAGCGCCGAGGAAGTGGCGGAAGCCATCATCTGGCTCCTCGACGACAAGGCCTCCTACGTCTCCGGCGCGATTCTCGACGTGGCCGGCGGGCGCTGAAAACGGCGAATTAGCCGGGCAGACAGACCGGCTTCCGTTGCCGGTCGGCCTGGATTATCCTGACACCATGTCGATGGCGCGTCAGATACATCAATCCGAGACCGACCTGAGCCTGCTGCGCGATTTCAAGCGTCGCGCCGAGGCCGTGTTACCGGGCCGGATTGATCACATGACCCTGTTCGGATCGCGGGCACGCGGCACTGCCCGGCCGGTTTCCGATTGGGATGTCGCGGTGTTTTTCAAAGACAACTGGCAATGGGCCGATTTGCAGGCGCTGTCGGCAGTATCCTACGACATGCTGCTGCAATCCGGTTGCGACATTCAATTCGTGCCGCTCTCGCCGCGTGGGGTGCATGTCGAACAGGCCTTGCGCGATGCCATCCAGCGCGACGGGCTGCCCTTGTGAATGATGCTGCGGCGGCCTCACTCGACAAGGCACGCCGCCTGCCAATGTCGTCGTCATGCCCGGGCTTGACCCGGGCATCCCATTTTTTGTCTGTCTCCTAAGCATTCTTCTAATTTCCGAGAGATGCCCGGGTCTTCGCCCGGGCATGACGACGGAGGAAAGCTCAGTCGGCCAGAGATTAAACCGGACAGCCGTGGTGCAGGCTAACCATCCACGTCTGTCCTGCTGCTATGCCGCTTAACAAAAAAACGTGGATGGTACGCCTTCGCGTACCATGACGACCCGGGGGCGGCCTGGGGACGGCCTCGGGCATGGTGGCCGGTGCTGCGCTGTCTCGGTGATGATGTGGCGGACTGGCCTCAGCGCGGCGGCAGCAGGCGCTGCGGGTCGAGGCGGACGTCGAACCAGTTGACGCGCCAGTCGAGATGCGGGCCGGTGGCGCGGCCGGTGGCGCCGACGGTGCCGATCTGCTCGCCCTGCTGCACTTTCTGCCCGACCTTCACATCCACCCGCGAAAGATGCGAATAGGCGCCGTTGATGCCATGGCCGTGATCGATGATCACGGTGCCGCCAGTGTAATACACATCCTTGTCGGCGAAGGTGACGATACCGGCGGTGGAGGCACGCACCGGGGCGCCGGTAGGGGCGGCGATATCGAGGCCGAAATGCGGCTGGCGCGGCTCGCCATTGAGAATGCGCTGGCTGCCATAAACGCCGCTGACCGGGCCATCGGCCGGCCAGACCCAGCCGCCGAGAAAATCCAGCGCCGGCGAATTGATTTCGCGCGCCTTGGCGATGTGGGCATTCTCGCGCTTGATCCGCTCCAGCAAAGCTGCCGGCGGCGTCACCTGGGCCGGCGGCAGGCCGTCGATGCGCTGGATGTCATACTGCCGCTTGGCGATCTGCAAGAGCATGCGGCTTTCGCTACCATCGGCACGGCGCAGCACCAGCGGCAGGCTGGCGGCTTCGTCGCGCCCGAAGCCGAAGACAAAGTCGCCCGCCGGGCCAAGGCTGACCAGCCGTTCGCCGAGGCGCAATTGCAATCCAGGTAAAAGATCGGGCGCGGCGCGGCCCAGCACCATGCCGCCCTGGCTGAAATCGCCCTGCCAGGACAGGCCGGGCGGCGGCGGATTGGCCGTACCCTGAGCCCATACTTGAACGGGGGCAAGGCTGGGTGTCAGCAGCAGGGCCAGCAGCAGATGGCGGCGGTGCAGCATCAGTCGATGCGCTCGCCGCGAATGCCCTGCAAGGCGGCGGCGCCGTTCACATAGGCCTGCTGGCGCTCGGCGCTCCAGTAGCGCAGGCGGTCCAGTTCGATCCGCAGGCTGGTGACGGCGCAGGTGACATAGCGCCCCGGCACCACGATCTGATAGCCCGAGGAGGTGAAATGCAGCTTGGCTTCGCCATCGCGGCTGCCATAGGACGGGATCATGTCAGAATAACTCCTCCTGTCGCTTTGCGGGCGGCGTCTTGGGTTTGGTCGGCGCGGCAGCGCGGCGTTTCGGCTCGCCCTCCGGGTCGGTTTCCACCACGGCCTGGCGGCGGCCATCGCGCAATTCGATGCTGATACCCTGGCCGGGCGCCAACGCCTCGGCACTCTGCACGGCGCGGCCGGCTTCATCCAGGATCACGGCATAGCCGCGCGCCAGCACATTGCGGTAGCTCAGGCTTTCCAGCAGTTTCGCCTGCTGCACCAGGGCGCGGCCGGCCAGGTCGATACGCGCCTTGGTGGCGCGTGCCAGGCGCTGGCCGCGTTCCGCAAGCTGGCGGCGGTAATCGCGGGTCTCGCGCCGCAGCAGGCCGGGTTGCAGCCGCGCGAAACGGGTTTCCATGCGGGCGCGCTGGGCATTGATGCCGACATGCAGCGCATAACGCAGCCTTTCGGCCAGATCGTCGAAACGCTGCTGCGCCTGGGCCAGTTGTTCACGCGGGCCGCGCAGACCGCGCGCCAGGCCATCGAGCTGGCGGCGTTTGTCGCCGGCCAGGCGCAGCACGGCGCGGCGCAGCCGGTCATCCAGGGTGGTCACATCCTGCAGCAGATCGAGCCGCACCGGCACCGCCATCTCGGCGGCGGCGGTCGGCGTCGGCGCGCGCCGGTCGGCGGCGAAATCGATCAGCGTGGTATCGGTTTCATGGCCCACGGCCGAGATCAGCGGAATAGTCGAGGCGGCGGCGGCGCGCACCACGTTTTCCTCGTTGAAGGCCATCAGGTCTTCCAGGCTGCCGCCACCGCGCGCCACGATCAGCAGGTCTGGCCGTGGCACCGGGCCAGCCACCGGCAGCGCGTTGAAGCCGGCAATGGCGCGCGTCACCTGCTCGGCGGCGCCTTCGCCCTGCACCAGCACCGGCCAGACCAGCACCCGGGTCGGGAACCGGTCTTCCAGGCGGTGCAGGATATCGCGGATCACCGCGCCGGTGGGTGAGGTGACCACGCCGATGACGCGCGGCAGATAGGGCAAAGGCCGCTTGCGTTCGGCAGCGAACAGGCCTTCGGCGGCCAGCTTCTGCTTGCGCTGTTCCAGCAACGCCATCAGGGCGCCGAGGCCGGCCAGTTCCATCCGCTCGACCACCATCTGGTATTTCGAGCGGCCGGGATAGGAGGTCAGCTTGCCGGAGCAAACCACTTCCATGCCATCTTCCGGCCGCACGCCTAAGCGCGCCGCCTGGCCTTTCCAGCACACGGCATCCAGCAGGGAATCGGCATCTTTCAGCGCGAAATACAGATGCCCGGAGGCGGCGCGTTTGAAGCCGGAAATCTCGCCGCGCACGCGCACCCAGCCAAAACTTTCCTCGATGCTGCGCTTCAGGCGCAGGGAAAGCTCGGTAACGCTGAATTCAGGCACGTTGCCGCGTGCGGTCTCGCTGGATTCGCTCATGCTGCAGGTCTTGCTTCCGGGGCCGGCATGATACAAAGATTGCCGCCATTCCGATAGGCACCGAACAACAGGTGAATCCAATGAATCTGCTGGTAGTGGGTTCGGGCGGCCGTGAGCATGCCCTGTGCTGGGCGCTGAGCGCTTCCCCGCTGGTCAACAAGCTGGTCTGTGCGCCGGGCAATCCGGGCATCGCCCAGGTGGCGCAATGCCGCCCGGTGGGTGTCACCGACCTGGATGGCCTGCTGCAGCTTTGCCGCGACGAGCATATCGACTTCGTGGTGGTCGGCCCGGAGGCGCCACTGGTGCTGGGCCTGGTCGACAAGCTGGAAGCCGCCGGCTTCGGCTGTTTCGGCCCCGATGCCGCCGCCGCGCGGCTCGAAGGCTCGAAGGGCTTCATGAAGGATATCTGCGCCAAATACGGCATCCCGACCGCGTTTTATGGCCGCTTTGATGCTCTGGCGCCGGCCGAGGCCTATCTGCGCCAGCATGGCGCGCCGATCGTGGTGAAGGCCGATGGCCTGGCCGCCGGCAAGGGCGTGACCGTGGCGATGACACTGGACGAGGCGCTGGAAGCCTTGCGCGGCCTGTTCACCCAGCCCGGCGCCGAAGTGGTGATCGAGGAATATCTGGAGGGCGAGGAAGTCAGCTTCTTCGCCCTGGTGGATGGCCGGCATGCCTTGCCGCTGGCTTCGGCGCAGGATCACAAGCGCGTCGGCGATGGTGATACCGGGCCGAATACCGGCGGCATGGGCGCCTATTCGCCAGCACCGGTGCTGACGCCTGAATTGCAGCGCCTGGTGATGGACAGCATCATCAATCCCACCGTGGCGGCGATGCAGGCCGAGGGCGCGCCGTTCAAGGGCGTGTTGTTTGCCGGCCTGATGCTGACCCAGGATGGGCCGAAGCTGCTGGAATACAATGTGCGGTTTGGCGATCCGGAATGCCAGACCCTGATGCTGCGGCTGAAATCCGATCTGCTGCCGGCGCTGATTGCCGCGCGCGATGGCCAGCTCAAGGATTTTGACCTGCGCTGGCATGATGATGCCGCGCTCTGCGTGGTGATGGCCGGCAAGGGCTATCCCGGCGAGCCGGCGCGTGGCGGCGTGATCGGCGGCCTGGAAGCCGCCGGCCAGGTGCCGGGGGCGCAGGTCTTCCATGCCGGCACCAGGGCTGGCACCGATGGCGCCGTGCTGGCCGATGGCGGCCGGGTGCTCGGCATTTGCGGCTTGGGCGCCAATGTGGCGGCGGCACAGGCGGTTGCCTATGCCGCCACGGCCAAGGTGGCATGGGCGGATGGCTTCTGCCGTTCGGATATCGGCTGGCGTGCCATCGCGCGTGAGCGGGAAAACTCTGCCGCACACTAACAATCCGTCTGGCCCTGAGCGGGCCTAGATGGTTGCGCCCCCGGTGCCGGCTTGGCTATCGTTGGCCGTCCACGAGGGGGAAACGAGTGATGAGTGATCAGGACCGGTTTGTTGGTACCATGCCCGTGCAGGAGCGCCATCGTTTTGACGAAGGCGCGCTGGAGGCATGGCTGAAGCGTAACGTGGCGGATTACAGCGGCCCGATGGAAGTGCAGCAATTCAAGGGCGGCCAGTCCAATCCCACCTTCAAGCTGATCACGCCGAACCGCAAATACGTGCTGCGCCGCAAGCCGCCGGGCAAGCTGCTGCCTTCCGCCCATGCCGTGGACCGCGAATACCGCGTGATCAAGGCGCTCGGCGAGACCGATGTGCCGGTGGCGAAGGCCTATGGCCTGTGCGAGGACGATAGCGTCATCGGCACGGCCTTCTATGTGATGGATTGTGTTGAAGGCCGCATCTTCTGGGATCAGCGGCTGCCGGAACTGAACCGCGATGAGCGCGGCCAGATTTTCGACGCCATGAACCGCACCATCGCGGCCTTGCACAAGGTGGATTACACCGCTGTCGGCCTCGGCGATTTCGGCAAACCGGGCGATTATTTCGCGCGCCAGATCGCGCGCTGGAGCAAGCAGTACAAGGCTTCCGAAACCGAACATATCCCGGCGATGGAAAAGCTGATCGAGTGGCTGCCGCAGAACATTCCGCCGGGCGATGAAGTCTCCATCGTGCATGGCGATTTCCGCATGGACAACATGATCTTCCATCCCACCGAGCCGCGCGTGGTGGCGGTGCTGGATTGGGAACTCTCCACCCTGGGGCATCCCTTGGGCGATTTCTGCTATCACCTGATGAGCTGGCGTCTGGCGCCGGAGGTGTTCCGTGGCCTGGCCGGCATCGATTTTGCCGCGCAGGGCATTCCCGATGAAGCCGAATATTGCCGCCTTTACTGCCAGCGCACCGGCCGCGACGGCATTCCGCATCTGGAATTCTACATGGCCTATAACATGTTCCGCATCGCCGGCATTCTGCAGGGCATCATGGGCCGGGTGAAGGATGGCACCGCTGCCAGTCAGCATGCGATCGAATCCGGCAAGCGCGCCAAGCCCATCGCCGAAATTGCCTGGGCGGTGGTCGAAAGGATGACCGGGGGGAAATAGGTCCATGCTGGTGCCTGCCGAGCTGATGCCCGTGCAACCGCAACACCGGTTCGACGAAGCACGGCTGGCGGCATATCTGCAGGCCGAGCTGGCGGATTTCCGCCCGCCGCTGACGGTGAACCAGTTCAAGGGGGGCAGCCAGGCGGCGCCGACCTTCCTGCTGCACAGCCCGGGCCAGAATCACGTGCTGCGCAAGCGCCTGGTGGCGAAGAAGGGCAGCAGCCTGGCGGAAAGTGTGCAGCGTGATTTTGCCCTGCTCGGCCGGCTGCATCAGGCCGGGCTGCCGATGGGCGCGCCGCGCCTGGTCTGCCTGGATGACAGCGTGATAGGCACGCCGTTCTATCTGCTGGATTATGTACCCGGGCGGCATGTCCGCGATCCCAATCTGCCGGGCATGGATGCCAAGCAGCGCCATGCCCTGTATCTGGCAATGGCGCAGGCCCTGGCCCAGGTGCATGATCTGGCGGTCGGCGATCTGGGCCTGCCGGCCAATGGCGATGGCAGCGCCTATCTGGCGCGCCAGGTGGCGGCTCTGGTGCAGCAATATAATACCAACCGCACCGAGGATATCGGCGCCATGACACGGCTGCTGGACTGGCTGCCGGCCAATGTGCCGCAGGATGGCATGACCAGCCTGATGCATGGCAATTTCCGGCTCGACAATCTGGTCTTCCATCCCGGCGAGCCGCGCGTGGTGGCGATGCTGGATTGGGATCTGGCTGCCATCGGCCATCCGCTGGCCGATCTGGCGATCAACTGCATGCCCTATCGCGTCACGATTCCCGGCATGGGCAGTTTGCAGGGCGTCGATTTCATCGATTCAGGCATCCCGGGCGAACAGGATTATGTTGCCGCCTATTGCGCCGCGCGCGGCCTGGATGGCATCGCGCATTGGAACTTCTTCCTGGCCTTCGCGCTGTTCCGCGTTGCCGTGATGGCGCAGGGCGTACACAAGCGCGGCCTGGATCGTGGCCCGGCCACGCCGGCGATCAAGGCCTATGCCGCCGTGGTGCGTTCGGTCGCCAACCAGGCCTGGAACCTGGTTGACGGCGGCGACGACTGAAACAGAACTGGTTTATTCCGCCAGGCCGCGGAAGCTGCGCAGCGCAAAATCGGCAGCGCGGCCGAAAATGGCGGCCTTCCAGGGCGCGGTATCGGTGTAGAAGGCATCGCGCAACTGGCGCTTGAGCTGCTTGCCGAGATCGGAAGCGAGATCGCCGCGCGCATGCAGCCAATGGTCGCCGCGCAATGCATTCAGCACCTGCTGCACCGGCTGGGTGCCGTATTCCAGCGCAATCGCGGTGACACGCACCGTCTCAGGCAGATCGAGGAAGGCTTCCGGCACGGTGCCGGTGACGCGCGCCGAGGTCGACGAGCCGTCATTCGGATTGGTCACATCCGGGCCATACCAGGCGCGGGCGCGGTCGGCGCCGCCGGTTTTCTCGTCGCGCGCCGGGCCGACATAGATCGGCTCGCCATAGCCCATCGGGCCGAGGCCGGTATGGTAATCCACGCTGGCCAGCGCCTCGATGCCGGCCGGCACATGCTCGGCCAGGATGCGGCGGAAAGTCTGGTTCGACCAGGTCGGCTTCTGGCCGCCAAAGAACAGGCCATCGGCATGGCTGTATTGCCCGCCGGTGACGGCGGCCTGATAGGCGCGCAGGCCGTTGGTCTGCTGATAGGCCAGGATGGCGGCATCGGCGGCGGCCTTGGCGGCGCCATCCCAATCGGCCGGGATCAGCCAGTCATGCACATCGGCATAGGCGGCATTCACCGGCAATGCGGCGCTGAAATTCTGGAAATTGCGGTTCAGGTCCACGTTATCCTCGGTCACCCGGCGCAGCCAGGCGAAGCCATAGGGATTGATGGCGTGGATCATGATGATCTTGGTATCGGGCGTGGCGGCTTCATAAAGCCGTTCGGCGAAGAAGCCGACCTGGCAGCCCGAGCCGCAAAAACCTTCGGCACCATGGGTACCCGACGAGGTGAGATAGACGCGTTTGGCGTTGGCCGGGCCGAGGCAGGCGACATCGGTGGTCAGCGGCGTGCCATCCGGCGCGCGCGCATTGGGGTTTTCGTAAGCGGTGAGGGTGGCGCCGGCGGCGCGGGCCGAAGCGCGGAATTTCTCCCGCGCCTCGGCATAGCTGGCAGCGAAAAAGTCGGAAACGGTCATGGCGGGCTCACTCAACTTTCTTGTTTTTGTTTCGCTGCAGACCGTCTCCGGCCGTTATCGTCTGCTTAGTTCCAGCGCTGCAATTCCAGGCGGCCGATCTGGTTGCGATGTACCTCGTCCGGACCATCGGCGAAGCGCAGCGTGCGGGCCTGGGCATAGGAATAGGCCAGCAACTGGTCATCCGAAACGCCCGAGGCGCCATGCACCTGCATCGCCCAGTCGATCACCTGGCAGGCCATGTTCGGCGCCGCCACCTTGATCATGGCGATTTCCTTGCGTGCCGCCTTGTTGCCCACGGTATCCATCTTCCAGGCCGCATGCAGGGTCAGGAAACGGGCCTGATCGATCAGGATGCGGGCTTCGGCGATGCGCTCCAGGGTCACGGTCTGCTCGGAAACCGGCTTGCCGAAAGCCACGCGGCTCTTGGCGCGCTTGCACATCTTCTCCAGGCTGCGCTCGGCCAGGCCGATCAGACGCATGCAATGGTGGATGCGGCCCGGGCCGAGGCGGCCTTGGGCGATTTCGAAGCCGCGGCCTTCACCCAGCAGCATGTTGCTGGCCGGCACGCGCACATTCTCGAACAGCACTTCGCCATGGCCGTGCGGCGCATCGTCATAGCCGAAGACCGGCAGCATGCGCTTCACCGTCACGCCGGCAGTGTCGCGCGGCACCAGGATCATGCTCTGCTGCATGTACTTGTTCGGGTTGGCGGCGTCGGTCTTGCCCATGAAGATGATGATCTTGCAGCGCGGATCGCCGATGCCCGAGGTCCACCATTTGCGGCCGTTGATCACATAATGATCGCCGTCGCGCTTGATCTCGGATTCGATGTTGGTGGCATCGGACGAAGCCACCGCCGGCTCGGTCATGGCGAAAGCCGAGCGGATTTCACCGGCCAGCAGCGGCTCCAGCCACTGCTTCTTCTGCTCCTCGGTGCCGTAGCGCTCGATGGTTTCCATGTTGCCGGTATCCGGCGCCGAGCAGTTGAACACTTCCGGCGCCAGGAAGGAGCGGCCCATGATCTCGCATAGCGAGGCATATTCGTGGTTCTTCAGGCCGGCGCCGCGATGGCTGTCGGGCAGGAACAGGTTCCACAGGCCCTGCGCCTTGGCCTTGGCCTTGAGCTCTTCCACCACCTTGGTGGGTTCCCAGCGGTCGCCCTCGGCGATCTCGGCAAAGAAGCGGTCTTCGTTGGGATAGATATGGTCGTCCATGAACTTGGCGACCTGGTCCTGCAGCGTTTTCACGCGGTCGGTGAAAGTGAAATCCATTGTGATGGTCCTTGATTTGATAGTTAGCCGATAACGGTTGACGGACCGAGTTTACTCCCGCCATCGGCTGCCGGATAGGGCCGTGCCGGCCATCATCACAAGGGTGATGGTGTTTTCCTGGCGCGCCGTATCAGCGCCGGGCGGCGAAGAAATCGCGCAGCAAGGCGGCGGCATCCTCGGCGGCCAGGCCGCCATAGACTTCCGGCTTGTGATGGCAGGTCGGCTGGCCGTAGAAACGCGGCCCGCTATCCACTGCGCCGCCCTTGGCATCCTCGGCGCCGTAATACAGCCTTCGCAACCGCGCAAAGGAAATTGCTGCAGCGCACATGGCGCAAGGTTCCAAGGTTACGTAGAGGTCGCAGCCTTCCAGCCGCTCCTGGCCCAGGGCCAGCGCCGCACGGCGGATCGCCAGCATCTCGGCATGGGCGGTGGGGTCGTTGCGCGCGCGCGTCTCATTGCCGGCCAGCGCCACCACCCGGCCGCTGGTCGCCTCCACCAGCACGGCACCCACCGGCACCTCGCCACGCCGGGCGGCGGCTTCCGCCTCGGCCAGCGCCAGATCCATATAACCAGAGGTGTTATGAGTCATGCCGCTACCCTGCGGGAGAGAGCGCGGCGCGTCAAGCGGCGGATTATATATCTTGCGTATTACGCATTGCGTACTATCATGCACCATGATCAAGAGTTTCCGTTGCCGGGAAACCGAGGCGCTGTTCTCGGGCCAGAAGACGCGACGCTTCGAGGCGATCCGTGCTGTGGCCTATCGGCGGCTGGACATGCTGAACGCGGCCCTGGCGCTGAACGATCTGCGCCAGCCGCCCGGCAACCGGCTGGAAGCCCTGAAGGGCGACCGGCGTGGCCAGCATAGTATCCGGATCAATGATCAATGGCGGCTCTGCTTCATCTGGCGTGATGGCGCCGAGGATGTCGAGATCGTCGATTATCACTAAGGCACGATTGTATCATTGGGAGGCCTTCATGCGCATCACCACTCATCCCGGCGAAATCCTGCGCGAGGAATTCATGCTGCCGCTGGGCCTGAGCGCCAATGCCCTGGCGCTGGCGCTGCGGGTGCCGGCGAACCGGATCGGCGCCATCATCCGGCAGGACAGCCCGCGTGCCGTCAGTGCCGACACGGCGATGCGGCTGGCGCGCTATTTCAGCACCACGCCGCAATTCTGGATGAACTTGCAAGCCGCCTATGATCTTTCCGTGGCCCAGGCCGCGTTGCAGGCCACCATCGAGCGCGACGTGCAGCCGCGCGCTGCTTGAGCGCCCCCCCAAGCCGGCCTATAACCGCGCCATGACCAGCCCTTCCCCTTCTGTTTCCCGTTCCGGCGCGCCGCTGATCGGCCTGACGCTCGATTCCGAGGCGCCCGGCGGCTATTCAAAATTCCCCTGGTATGCCCTGCGGCAGAATTACTGCGCGGCGGTGAGCCAGAGCGGCGGCGTGCCGCTGGTGCTGCCGCATGAGCCGGAGGCGGTGGCGCGTTATGTCGATCTGCTGGATGGCCTGATCGTCACCGGCGGCGCCTTCGATGTTGATCCGGCCCTGTTCGGCGCCGCAGCCAAACATGCCTCCGTCACCACCAAGGATGCCCGCACGCAGTTTGAATGGGCGATGGTGCAGGGCATGCTGGCGGTCAACAAGCCGGTTTTCGGCATCTGCGGCGGGCAGCAGTTGCTGAATGTGGTGCTGGGCGGCACGCTGATCCAGCATATCCCCGATGCGGTGCCGGATGCCCTGGCGCATGAACAGCCCAATCCGCGCGATCAGGCCGGGCATGAGGTGCGTATCGCGCCGCAGACCCGGCTGCGCGCCATTGTCGGGGCTGAAACCCTGCCGGTGAATTCGGCGCATCACCAGGCGGTGGCGCAGGTGGCGCCGGGCGCTTTGTGCAATGCGGTGGCGCCGGATGGCGTGATCGAGGGCATCGAGCATCCGGATTACCGGTTCTGCATCGGCGTGCAATGGCACCCGGAATTCTTCATCTCCGAAGGCGACCGCGCATTATACGCCGCCTTCATTGCCGAGGCCGCCAGATCATGACCGACAATGCTAAAAAAGACGGCCTCAAGGACGGTGAACGCATCGCCAAAAGGCTGGCGCGGGCCGGGCTATGCTCGCGCCGCGATGCCGAACGCTGGATCGCCGAAGGCCGCGTGATGGTGAATGGCCGACTGCTGGACAGCCCGGCCGTGGTGGTGACGGCAGCCGACCGTATCGTGGTGGATGGCAAGCCGCTGGCGGCGCCGGAGCCGACCCGCCTGTGGCTCTATCACAAGAAGCGCGGCCTGATGACCACGCATCGCGATCCGCAGGGACGCCCGACGGTGTTTGAAAGCCTGCCGCCCGGCATGCCGCGTGTGATCTCGGTCGGCCGACTGGATTTCAATTCCGAAGGCCTGCTGCTGCTGACCAATGATGGCGCATTGGCGCGCAAGCTGGAATTGCCGGCCACCGGCTGGCTGCGGCGCTATCGGGTGCGGGTGCATGGCCAGGTGGTGGACGCATTGCTGGCCCGGCTGGCCCAGGGCATCACCATCGATGGCGTGGAATATGGCGCCATCCAGGCCAGCGTGGAGCGCCAGAAGGGCGACAATGCCTGGCTGATCATCGGCCTGCGCGAAGGCAAGAACCGCGAAATCCGGCGCGTGATGGAACATCTCGGCTATCCGGTCAGCCGCCTGATCCGGGTCGCCTATGGCCCGTTCCAGCTTGGCGCCCTGCTGGAAGGCGAGGCCAAGGAAGTGCCGGGCAAGGTGCTGGCCGAGCAGATGGGTGAAAAGCCGGTGCGGCTCAAGCAGGGGCAAGACCGGGGCCAGGAGGTCGAAACGCCGAAGGCCAGGCAGCCGAAACCAGACCAGAAACCAGAACAGAAGCCGGGCCGCAAACCACGGCCTTTCCGCGCCGAAACCACCCGGGCCGCGCCGTTTCGGGATGAAGCCGGGCGGCCCGACCGCAAAGCAGGGGAGCGCAAGCCCGGGGATCGCAAACCTGGGGATCGCAAACCTGGGGATCGGAAACCTGGCGGTCAGCAATCTGCCGGGCGCAAGCCGGCGCCGCCGGCCGGGCGCCGCCCGCGCTGACCATGCGGATCGTCGGCGGCAGCCATCGTGGCCGGGCGCTGGAAGCCCCGGCGGCAGCCACCACCCGGCCGACCAGCGACCGGGTGCGCGAATCGCTGTTCAATCTGCTGCTGCATACGCCGGCTTTGCTGGCCGAGGCTGGCCGCCCGCGCCTGGCCGATGCCGTGATGCTGGATGCCTTTGCCGGCAGCGGCGCGCTGAGCTTTGAGGCGTTGTCGCGCGGCGCGCGGCATGCCCATCTGTTTGAGATCGATGCGGCGGCGCGGCGCTGTATCCAGCGTAATGCCGCCCAGCTTGGCCTGGCCGAGCGCATCACCCTGCATGCCCGGGATGCGCGCCAGCCCGGCCATGCGCCGGATGCCGCCCTGGCAGCGGATATCGTGTTGCTCGATCCGCCCTATCGCTCCGAGCTGGCGGCGCCGGCCTTGCTGGCGCTGGCGGCTTCCGGCTGGCTCAAGCCGCAGGCGATGGCGGTGATCGAGACCGGGGCCGACCTGGCCTTTGCGCCGCCGCCCGGTTTCAGTTTGCTGGATGAACGCCGCCAAGGGCCGGCGCGGCTGGTTTTTCTCGGCCGGGATGGTCAGGGCGCGTAATCACGTATTGAAGCAATACCGAGATCGCGGTCCAGCGTCTGGTGAAACAGCTTGATGCCGTATTCAAGCTGGCCATAGGTGAAAAAGCGGTTGGCGCCGCTGCCCAGGCTGGCCTGGATCCGCTCGGCGATCCACAGATCCTCGCCCTGAAACACACCATGCTCCACCAGATCGAAGGAGCGTTGCCAATGGGCGCGCTGTTTCTCGTCCTGTGGTGCCTGCGGCGTCAGCATGACATGGACAAAATCGGTTTCGCCGGCGCCGACCGGATACATGCTGAGAATGCTGGTGTAATCCGGGTGCAGCACCAGTGTGGTGTTGGGATAGAGCAGATAGGCGAAACTGGCATGGCGCCGCGCATCCCAGGCGCTTTCCGGCAGGCTGGCGATTTCGGCAAATTCCTGGCGTGCCACGGCGGCGCGGATATGCGGCCCGATACTATCCACCAGCGCGGCGCCATCCTGGAAAAACGGCCCGACGCTTTTGTGATGCAGCCGCACGACATGGTAGCTTTCCAGGAAGGCGTCCATGATCAGCTTCCAGTTGGTGCGCCGCCGCGTCACGGTGCGGGCAAAGGCATGCAGGCCGGCAAAGCCGAACACGTCAAGATCGGCGCCGATGCCATGCAGGAAACCGTCAAGATCGAGCGGCGGCAGCTCGGGCGCGGCGCCTGGTATGCCCCAGATCAGGCCATGGCGGACTTCCAGCGGGATCGGCGTCAGGCCGTGATTGGCCGGGTCGAGGCCGGGGAAACTCTCCAGGCAGGGTACATGCTGCAGCCGGCCGGTCAGATCGTAATTCCAGTTATGGTAGGGGCAGACAAGGGCGGATTTACGTCCTGGCTCAGGGCTGTCCAGCAGCCGCACGCCGCGATGGCGGCAGGCATTGAGAAAGCCGCGCAGCCGGCCATCGCGGCCCCGCGCCAGCAACAGCGGCCGCTCGGCCACCTCCATCGTCAGCACATCGCCCGGGCGCGGCAGCAGGCTGTCATGCCCCAGCACCAGCGGCAGGCGCTGGAACAGCCGGTCCAGTTCCAGCCGGGCGCGGGCCGGGTCGGCATAGACCTCGGGCGCGATCTGGAATGGCTGCGGCAGCAGGCTCTGCCGTTCCTCGGCCAGCCGGTGCAGCAGGCGCCGGAACTGCGCCAGATGGGGCGGAAACTCCACGGCATGTCCTCCGCCCGGCTGCGCCGGGTCTGCATGTTTGCCTGCCAGGGAAGCATGCCGATACCAAATTGCAAGGAAAATCGGCAAAACCTGCCGCAACGTCAGGCGCTTGGCGGCAGCCGGCGATGCCGGGCCAAGGCCACGTTGCCGCCGCCCCGGGGGAATGCTAAAACCCGCGCCATGATGCAGCCCCACCCGCAGACTTCGGCCCAGAATCCCGTTCAGAATCCCGTTCAGATTCCCGCCGGGATGAAACCCCTCGACCTGCCCATCGGCTTCATGGGCGTGAATGGCCCGCTCTGGGGCCGGCTGGATGAAGATGGCCTGCCGCTGATGGGGTTTGTGGTGGAGGAGCGCCACACCAATCCGGCCCGTGTCTGCCATGGCGGCATGCTGATGACCTTTGCCGACATGCTGCTCGGCTTCACCGTTTCGGTGGCAGCCGGCGGCAAGAAATTCCTGCCCACCATCCAGCTTGGCGGCGATTATGTCGGGCCGGCGCCGCTCGGCGCCTGGGTCGAGGGCAAGGGCCGCCTGGTGCGGCAGACCCGCAACCTGGGCTTTGCCGATGCCCTGATCACCGCCGATGGTGCGCCCTGCCTGCGCGCCAATGGCATCATGAAGATTCCTTCGCAGGAGAGCTCGTTGATCGATCTTTCCCGCCTGTTCGGGTGAAAACCGTGGCCACCGATCTTTCGCTGATCCGCAATTTCTCCATCATCGCCCATATCGATCATGGCAAATCCACCCTGGCCGACCGCCTGATCGAAGCCTGCGGCGCGCTGGAAAAGCGCGAGATGACCGAGCAGGTGCTCGATTCGATGGATATCGAGAAGGAGCGCGGCATCACCATCAAGGCGCAGACCGTGCGGCTCGGCTACAAGGCCAAGGACGGCAAGACCTATGTGCTGAACCTGATGGACACGCCCGGCCATGTCGATTTCGCCTATGAGGTGAGCCGGTCGCTGGCCGCCTGCGAGGGCTCGCTGCTGGTGGTGGATGCCAGCCAGGGTGTGGAAGCGCAGACCCTGGCCAATGTCTATCAGGCCATCGATGCCGGCCATGAGATCGTGCCGGTGCTGAACAAGATCGACCTGCCGGCCGCCGAGCCGGATCGCGTCAAGCAGCAGATCGAGGATGTGATCGGCCTGGATGCCTCTGACGCGGTGCCGATCTCGGCCAAGACCGGCCTGGGCATCGATCTGGTGCTGGAAGCCCTGGTGCAGCGCCTGCCGGCGCCGAAGGGCGACCGCGAGGCGCCGCTCAAGGCTCTGCTGGTGGATAGCTGGTATGATGCTTACCTGGGCGTGGTGGTGCTGTTCCGCATCATCGACGGCACCATCCGCAAGGGCATGAAGATCAAGTTCATGTCTTCGGGCGCGGTGCATCCGGTGGAGCGGGTCGGCATCTTCAATCCCAAGCGCGTGCTGGTGGATGAACTCGGCCCGGGCGAGATGGGCTTTTTCACCGCTGCGATCAAGGAAGTGGCCGATACCTCGGTGGGCGACACCATCACCGAAGACAAGCGCCAGGCGGCGCAGGCTTTGCCCGGCTTCAAGCCCTCGGTGCCGGTGGTGTTCTGCGGCCTCTATCCGATCGATGCCTCGGCCTTCACCGAATTGCGCGAAAGCCTGGCCAAGCTGCGGCTCAACGATGCCAGCTTCCATTTCGAGATGGAAAGCTCGGCGGCGCTCGGCTTCGGCTTCCGCTGCGGCTTCCTCGGCCTGCTGCATCTGGAAATCATCCAGGAAAGGCTGGAGCGCGAATTCAACCTCGATCTCATCACCACCGCACCCAGCGTGGTCTATCAGGTCTACAAGCTCGATGGCAGCATGGAGGAGGTGCATAACCCCGCCGACATGCCCGATGCGATGCTGATCGACCATATCGACGAGCCATGGATCAACGCCACCATCATGGTGCCGGACGAGCATCTCGGCAGTGTGCTGAAACTCTGCGAGGAGAAGCGCGGCCGGCAGCAGGAACTGACCTATGCCGGCAACCGCGCCATGGTGGTATATCGCCTGCCGCTCAATGAAGTGGTGTTCGATTTCTACGACCGGCTGAAGTCGGTCAGCCGGGGTTATGCCAGCTTCGATTACCAGATGGATGGCTACGAAACCGGCGATCTGGTCAAGATGACCATCCTGGTCAATGGCGACAACGTCGATGCCCTGGCCACCATCGTGCATAAGGGCCGCGCCGAAAGCCGCGGCCGCCAGCTTTGCGAGCGGCTCAAGGAATTGATTCCGCGCCAGATGTTCAAGATCGCCATCCAGGCCGCCATCGGTGGCCGCATCGTGGCGCGCGAGGATATCTCGGCCCTGCGCAAGGACGTGCTCGCCAAATGTTATGGCGGCGATATCAGCCGCAAGCGCAAGCTGCTGGAAAAGCAGAAGGAAGGCAAAAAGCGCATGCGCCAGGTCGGCAATGTGGAAATCCCGCAGGAAGCCTTCATCGCCGCGCTCAAGATGCCCGATCCCTGAGGGATATGGGCTCCTCGGCAGAAATCAGGATAGCGCGCCGAACCGGGCGCGCTGACGTGGCGCGCTGCGGCGGAACAGCAGCACCAGCCCGAGGCCGAACAGGATCAGCGCCGGCCCGGCCGGCAGCGCCAGCAGGCTGGTGATGCCGGGTTCCCAGATTTCAGCCCAGAGATAGCGCTGACACAGCATTTCCAGCGCCTGCAGGCTTTCATTATCCAGCAGGCGCCAGAAATCGCCGAGCGGGCCGAAGCCGGCCCGGCCGGTTTCCAGCCAGCGCAGCCCATCGCCGCCCAGCGCCACCACCCCAAGGCCGCCCAGCAGCCAGCCCATGGCCCGTCCCAGAAACATCGCCGCCTCCGAAAAGCCTATCCCCGCAACAGCTTAATACAGTCTCGCCGGCAATTGCAAAATCCCCCGGCGCCAGTATAGTGCCGCCCGCGTTGGATGGGTGGCCGAGCGGTCGAAGGCGCGCGCCTGGAAAGTGCGTATACCCCAAAAGGGTATCGTGGGTTCGAATCCCACCCCATCCGCCAGCCCTAAATTTTTCCCTGCCTGCTCAGTATCTTGTTGGGAATCAACAAGATACAATGCGCCGCTGATACACATTCCTGCTGCACAGCGCGCGAAAAAGCAAAAATGAGCCGAAAACCCATCGGTCTGGTGCAACGGGGTGCAAATTTCTACATCCGCATTCGTGTCCCGGATGATCTTCGCTCGATCATCCGCAAGCGCGAGATCGTAAAATCTCTCGGTACGAGCAACAGAAACGATGCGATAGTTCGCTGCGCCACTGAATATTCGGCAATCAAGCAAGGCTTCATTGATAAGCGCCTGCTTCGGCAAAATCCCAGCATCGCCCGTGCCAACAGCAATGCCGGAACGGACCTGACGAAGGAGGAGATATGAACCGCGCCGGGTTTGCCGGCGGCTCCGACCTCCAACTAGGATGGAGCCCTGACGAACAAAACGACGAACAAGTTTTCCCCGAAGTCCGCGAGCGCGCAGTGCGGCTGGTGTTGGATCATGAGGCTGATCATTTCCCCGCTGGACTACCTGCCAGTCGATAGCGGCGAAGATCGGCTGCTCGGCACACATGCTGCTGGATTGGGTGAAAAAGGCCGGGAACGACGCCGGCTAGCGAGCCGGGGTCCCGGCCGACCTCGGTCTTCACGGTGTCATCCGTGGCAAACCGGTCCGCACCACGGTGCAGGACAAGGCAGCACCCTGTCCGCGCGACCATGTGAACCGGGGCTTTCATGCTCGGGCGCCGAACCGGCTCTGGCTCTCGGACTTCACCTATGTCGGCGCCTGGTCGGGCTTCGTCTGTGCGGCCTTCGTCATCGATGCCTATGCCCGCCGGATCGCCGGCTGGCGGGTGAGCAGGACCGCCCATGCGAACTTTGTCCTCGATGCTCTCGAACAGGCCCTGCATGAATGGCGGCCCGTCCATCGCGGTGACCCGTCCATCGCGGTGGCCTTGTGCATCACTCCGACAGGGGCGCGCAATATGTCAGCATCCGCTACACCGGGGCGTCTGGCCGAAGCGGGCATCGAGCCCTTTGTCGGCAGTGTGGGTGATTCCTACGACAACGCTCTCGCCGAGACGACCAACGGCCTCTACAAGGCCGAGGTCATCCATCGGCGCGGGCCATGGCGTAGCTTCGAGGCGGTTGAGTTCGCCACGCTGACCTGGGCTGATCTGGGCTGACCTGGGCCGACTGGTTCAACAATCGCCGGCTGCTGGAGCCCATCGGCAACATCCCGCCGGCCGAAGCCGAGGAACGCTACTACGCCATGCTGGAAAACCCGGCGCGGTTCTTCAGTGCTTCACCGGCAATTCCGGGCGCTGTGGCAACACACGCGTTGCTAGCAATGCGATTTCTGCATTAGGATTTAGCGGAACTGCTTCCAGAAACGGGATCGGGCCGCATGCTGCCGCTAGCCACCGAATGGGTTTTGCCCAATGGAATGCGGGCGGGCGATCTGCCGCCCGCGCAGCTGGCGGCCTTCCCGCCGGAAGTGGGGCGGGCCGATGTGGCCTTCGATCCCCTGCATGAAGGCGGGTTCCTTCTCGATATCCGCAGCCATTTCCATGTGCCGGTGACGGTGGCGGCCAAGGTGCTGTTCGGCGAGCCGATCCTGGCCATGCGGCTGCCCTCGTTCGGCCGCGCGCAGATCCGCAACGGGCACGCCACGATGGCGGAATCGGTCGAGCGCTGGACCCTCAGCCTGGTCAGCGAAGCCGCCTGCCAGATCGACAATCCGGCCGGGGAAAGCTATGGCGCGCTGGTTGCCGTCTTCACCCGCGACCGTCTGCGCAGGCTGCTGGATGGCGAGGTGCTGGCCGCGCCGCTGCGCGATTTCCTCGCCGGCCGCAACGACGGGCTGGGCGCCACGGTGCGTACATCCGCCACCCTGCACCGCCTGGCCGGCCGCCTGCGCGGCAATCCCTATTCGGGGGCAATGGCGGGCTTCTACCGCGAGGGCCTGACCTATCAGATGCTTGCCGCCGCGCTGGCCGATTTCAGCGGTGAATTGCGGCTTCCACCGCGCCTGACGGGCCGTGACCGGCGCCGCGTGCTGGCCGCGCGCGACATCCTGCTGGCGGATATCTCTGCGCCGCCCGGCATCGAGGCACTGGCGCGCCGGGTCGGCATGTCGCAGCGCCGCCTGTCGGAGGCCTTCCGCAGCGTGTTCGGCGCCTCGCCCTTCCAATGCCTGACGCAATGGCGTCTCGATCATGCCCGCCTGCTGCTGGTCCGGGGCGATCTGTCGGTCAAGCAGGTGGCGATGCTGATGGGCTACACCCATGTCAGCAGCTTCAGCCATGCTTATGCGCGGCGCTTCGGCCATTCGCCGACGCAGGACCGCGAATCCTCCTAATATTTTGTCCAATACGCGCAACGGCGCAGGCTACACGCCGCCATTCCGCCTAATTATGGTGTCGGAAGCGCGAAAGCGGGGAATGGCTGAGGGCATGTCGCGACCGGAAGGGGTTTTGCAGGCTTCCGCTCTCGTCGAACGGGCGGCGGAAGTGCTGTCGGTGGCGGTTGAGCAGATCCGTGCCGCGCCGGTACAGGGCGGGCTGGCGCCGCTCTATGTGCAGGGCGTCATCCTCGAGTTGATGGCGCGGCTGCTCGGCCTGATGGCCGAGGGGGGCGCGGCGGCCAATCCGTCCGCCGGCCGCATGCCCATTGCCGGGCCGGCCGACGGACACAAGGCCGCCGCCGCCGCCCGCGCCATCCTGATGGACGATCTCACCAGTCCGCCTTCCATCGCGGCGCTGGCGCAGCGGGTCGGCTTGTCGCAGCGCCGCCTCAACGAGGTGTTCCAGCAGGCTTTTGGCGCGTCGCCCGCGCAATGCCTGCAGAACTGGCGCCTCGACCAGGCGCGGCGGCTGCTCGGCCAGGGCGACATGACCGTGAAGCAGGTGGCGCACCGCATGGGCTATGCCCATGTCAGCAGTTTTTCCCATGCCTATGCCCGCCGGTTCGGCCATTCGCCCAGCCACCACTCGCCCAGCCAGCAGGGCGGCGGCGGGGCATGGCCCGCGCCGATGGAGGCGGAATGAGATTCGACTGGCCCAATATCGCCGATATCGTCTCCGCGCAGGCGGCCGAGCGTCCGGAGGGCGAAGCCCTGCTTGCCGGGCAGCGCAAGCTGACCTGGGCGCAACTGGCGCGGGCCACCGAAGACGCCGCCGCCTATCTGGACGGCCTCGGCATCATGGCCGGCGAAACCGTCGGCCTTGCCCTGGCCAACACGATCGAGCATGTCGTGTTGCTGCTGGGCCTGATGCGGCTGGGCGCGGCACCGCTCGGCTTTCCGCCGGAAACCCCCGCCGAACAGATCCGAGCGGTGTTGCAGGAACATAAGGTGCGGGTGCTGTTCCGCGAACCGCATGAGCGCGAGGCGCTGGCGCCGGCCACGGTGTCCGTGCCGCCGCATTGGCTGCCACCACCAGCCGAGCCGCAGCCGCGCGCCGTGCCGGCGGGCAATGACCTGCGGATATTGTTCCTGTCTTCCGGCAGCACCGGCACACCTCGCGTCGTCACCCTGACGCATGCTGCCCTGCTGCAGCGGGCGCGCCTGTCCTATCCGGCCTATGCCGATCACTGGTCGGCGCGGCATCCCGGCACGGCGCTGGTCGCCGGCTCCATCGCCCATGCCGCTTTCATCCAATGGTGGCTGCAGCAGATGCTGCTGGGTGGGCGCAGTGTGTTGCTGCCGCTCTATTTCCGCGGCGGCGACCTGGTGCGCGAGATCGCCCAATGGGACGATGCGGTGCTGCGCACCGTACCCAATACCTGCCGCCTGTTGCTGCAGGCGGCGCCGGCCGAGGGGTTGCTGTTGCCTCGCATGCGCTTTCTCAATTGCACCGGCCTGCCGCTCTATCCCGAGGAGAAGCGGGCGATGCTGCGGCGGGTGGCACCGTGTTTCAGCGAGGATTACGGCGCTTCCGGCGTCGGCCCGATCACCTGCCTGGCCTCGTGGCAGGTGGCCGCCAAGGCGGAAAGTGTCGGGCCGGCACCAATCGGGGTTGAAATCCGCCTGGGCGATGATGCCGGCCGGCCGGCGCCGCCCGGCATGGCGGGCCGGATCGAGGTACGCAGTCCCGGCATGACGCCACCGGCGCTGCAGGCCCTGTATCGCGGCAGCGCCATCGAGGGCTTCCACGATGGCTGGTATCGCACCGGCGATGTCGGCCGCCTCGATGCGGATGGCTTCCTGCATTTCGTCGGCCGCGCCGGGCAATGCATCCGCCAGAACGGCGTCGAATTGTACCCCGAGGAAATCGAGGCGGCGCTGAGTTCGTTCGCCGGCATCGCCGATATCGTGGTGGTCGGGCATGTGCCGCCAGGGCGCGGTTCCGAAGTGGCAGTGGCCATCGTCAGCGGGCTCGGCTTCGCCCAGCGCTTCGCCATCGAGCGTCATTGCGCCGACCGCCTGCCGCGCGAACGCCGGCCGGCGCATTATCTCTTCGCCGAGCAACTGCCGCGCACCGCCAACGGCAAGATCGACCGCCCGGCGCTCAAGGCCTATCTGGCCGCCAATCCGGCGGTGCTGTCCGGATAGCGCGGCGCGCCATTCCGCCTAACACTTTGGCGATTCCTCACAAGGAGGTGCGATTTCATCGCCATGCGCGTGCCGATATAAATGTGTGCAACGGCCGCGTGCGCGGCATGGCAGGCAGAGGGGGCGATGAGAAAATTCCCGGTATTCGATCCCGCCCGCTTGCTGGCCGGCTTCCAGATCAGGGCCGGCGTTTCGCTACTGGCGCTGGCGGTGGGCATGGCGGTTGCGGGTGTGCGCCAGGCGCAGGCGGCATCCTGCGGCAATGCCGCGGATGCCGTCATCACGGTCGATTGCACCGGCCCGCTGACCTGGGGCGGCGGCAATATCACTAATTCAGCTGCTATCAGCGGCGGCACTATCGGCGTCGCCCATTCCGGCAATGTCGGAACGCTGACCAATAGCGGCAGCATCAGCGGCGGCAATGACGGCTTCCAGAACGATGTCGGCACCGTCGACAGCCTGGTGAATACTGGCAGTATCACCGGCCAGGGCCGGCATGGCGTCGTTTCCGGCGAAGCGGGTACCGCCAATTTCGGCGTCATTTCCAACAAGGCTTTCGCCACCATTTCCGGCGCGCAGAGCGGCCTGTATTTCGCGGAATACAGTGCCGGCGCCGATCTGATCGAGAATGCCGGCGAGATCACCGGCACCACCACCGGCATAACCGTCACCTTTGGCCCCACGATCACCAGCATCAACAATAGCGGCACCATCTCCGGCGCCATCGGCATCAATAACAGCGGCACCATCACCGCGCTGACCAACAGCGGCACCATCCAGGGCGGTACGGCGGCGATCCAGAATGCCGGCGAGATCGGCAGCATCACCAACAGCGGTGTGATCGACGGCAACATCATCAACAATTCCACGAATGCGCTGACCATCAATGGCGCCACGGCTGCCGGCATCTATGGCCGCCTGACCGGCGGCACCATCACCAGCACCGGCGCCAATCTGATTTTCGGCACCGGCAATCTGCAACTGGAAAACAATGTCAACGTCACCGGCCACTCCCTGCTCAATAACGGCGCCACGCTGCGGCTGATCCACACCGCCCTGCCGACCGTGACCGGAACCTACAGCCAGAGTGGCGGTGGCCTGGTGTCGGTGGTCGGTTCGGCAAGCAATTACGGTTATCTGAACGTGACCGGCGATGCCTCGGTGGCGAATGCCACCGTCACGCTGAGCGGCTCGACGATGCAGGCGGGAGAAACCTACACGGTTGTGCAGGCCGGCGGCACCGGCAGCTATAGCGGCAACACGGTGGCGATATCCGGCCGTGGCGGCCTCACCGCCAGCCTCGGCGCGGTCGGCAACAATCTGGTGGTGACGCTAGCGGCCAAGGATTACGGCACCATTGGCGGCAGCGGCGCCACCGGTGCCATGACCGGCCCGCTGAGCCAGATCGCCGGCCGGAGCGATGCCGCCGCCAACAGCTTCCAGGCCGAGATATTGGCGCGGCTGGATGCGTTGCCGCAGGCCCAGCAGGCGGCGGCGGTGCGGCAATTGGCACCGACGCAGAATGCCCCGGCCGCCCAGATGGGGCAGGCCGCCGCCGGCGCGGTGCTTGGCGCGGTCGAGCAGCATCAGCAGACCGCCATGGCCTATGAGGCGGAAGGCGGTCGGGCGGCCGGATCGGACGCGCATGATGCCAGTATATGGGGCCAGGTTCTGGGCGGCGGCGCGCTGCGCGACAGCAGTGCCGCGGCAGCCGGCTATCGTAGCTGGAATTACGGCCTCGCCTTCGGCATGGACAACCGGTTCACTCCCAACCTGATGGCTGGCGTTGCCTTCAGCTGGATCCGGGGGGTATCGCAAGGCATCGACGATGCCGCCGGTTCGTCGACCATTCTCGACAATTTCCAGATCACGCAATATGGCACCTTGCGCTATGACCGCGCCTTCATGGATTGGCAGGCGGCCCTGGGCTGGAACCGCTTCGACCAGAAGCGTGCCATCGCTTTTCTCGGTCGCGCCGCGCAGGCCGATTATGACGGCCAGCAATTTCTCGCGCGCGCCAAGGTGGGGTATGATTTTTCCGCCTCGGGCGCCACGCTCACGCCTCTGGCCGGGCTGGCCTGGTCGCATGTCGGCACCGATGCCTATACCGAGCGGGAGGCCGGAACCGCCGGTCTATCGGTCGACCGGCAGACGGTCGATGTGGTATCGCACAGCCTGGGTGCCAAGCTGGCCACGAAGATTCCCACCGCCTGGGGCTTGGCCAAGGCCGAGTTGCGGACGGAGTGGATTCACGACTATACCGACGATGCCATCGCCACCAGCGGCCTGATCGGCGGCGCCGCCTTCACCTCGACCACGCCCCGCCTTGCCGCAGACGGCCTGCGCCTCGGCCTGGCGCTGACGCTGAATTCCGACAACCGCTGGTCGTTGCGCGCCGAGACGGAATCCGAATTCCGCTCCGGCTATCAAAGCCATACCGGTCTGGTGAAGGCGATTCTCGGCTTCTGAGGCTGACATCGCGGCGCGTCGCTCCACCGGCCTGCCCTGGGCCAGGGAATGGCCGCTGAAGCTGCGGGTTTCCGGTTGCGGCAGGCCATGCTGGCATAGTCCCGCAGCAATTGCTGCTTGCGCGCGGCGCGCTTCGCGGCTTCGAATTTCTCGAACGGTTCCTCCACCTTGCGGTGATCGGCTTTCGGCAGGGCGATGGCGTCGGGCTTGGTGGCGGGGTGGTCATCGACGCTTTCCGGTAGGGTCTGGTTGTGGAAGCAAGCTTGGCGCGTCTGGAACTCTGTGTATCTGATCTGGCCGATGCGGCTTTCAGCTACGGTCAGGCACCGAAGCGCCCGGCGAACAGTATGGCGAGCTGGTTTCGGGCCGCAACCCAACTGCGGCTGAGGTCTTCGGTATCAGCAACATCCTTCAGCGATCCAACCTTGCCGGCGTGCAGCTGTTTGGCCCAGGCCTGTAGGTCAGACTGCTTCGCAGTACCGGAAGCGGATCTTGCCTTTGTTGTCGTAGAGACGGCCGGCGACGGGCGTCGGGAAATGACCTGTCATCAGCAGGGTGTCGCTGCCACAGCATGTATCCATGATGCGGAGGCGGGTCTTCAGCAGTTCCTCCGGATCATAGTCGGCCAAGCTGCTGAGATTCGGCTCATCGAAGATGAGCGGATGATGGAAGATATCACCGGTCATTATGGCATGGCCGTCATTGCCCTTCACGTGAATGGCAATATGGCCCTTCGTATGACCGGTCGCCGCCTCGAACCACACCTTGTCATCGAGATGGGTGTCGACCGTGTGATTGATGTCGACCAGATCAACCTGGCCAGCTTCCACCACTGGCATGACGGAGTCATTGAACGAGCCGCTTGCCAGGGGAATGTCCGGGTTTTTCTTGTATTGCTCGTAGAGATAATCGAATTCCTGCTTCGCCCAGACATAGCGGGCATTCGGGAAGGTCGGCACCCACTCGCCGTTAATCAGCTGGGTGTTCCAGCCAACGTGGTCGGTGTGCAGATGGGTACACAGCACGACATTGATGTCCTCAGGCTTCAGGCCGTGGCTGGCCAGGCTATCCATGTAATTAGTGGATGCCAAGGCATTGAACCAAGGATGCTTCGGCAGCCTATCCTTGTGGTTGCCATTACAGGTATCCACGATGATATTCATGTTCGGCGTGCGGATCAGGAAGCTATGGAAACTCAGGGCGACCTTGTGATTGACAGGATCGAGCCACATTTCATTGATCCAGTCCTTGTTCCGCTGAATCATCTCGTCGGTAACCGAAGGATAGAGCCATGTGGCATCAAACCATTTGTGGCCCAGCTCAACGACGGTATCGATGGTCGTCTCACCAATTTTCACAGTTTTCATCGGGTCGTTCCAATCACTCTATTTAAATCTGCCATTGCCGCCAGGCGGCCTGCCCGCAGCCCAGAGGCGGGGGGAAAGCTGGATATCAGTGGATGAACAGGCCGCCGTTCACGTCGATCGTGGAGCCGATGACATAGGACGACAGATCGGATGCCAGGAAAACGCAGGCTCCGCCGACCTCATGCGGCAGGCCGACACGGCCAATCGGGAAGGTTTTGGCAAGCTCATGCTTGTTGGCATCCGGGTTCTCACCACGAGAGAAGTCCGTGAGGATAAGGCCGGGGGCAATGGCATTGACGCGAATACCATCCGGCGCGAGTTCCTTGGCCATCGAGCGCATCATGCCCAGCATACCGGCCTTGGCGGCGCAGTAATGCGTCCCGCCGAAGACACCGCCGCCCTGCAGGGCTGACAGGGACGAGATGCAGATGATGGAGCCGCTCCCCTGGCTGCGCATCTGGGGGATGACAGCCTGAGACATGTACAAGGTGCCACGCAGCACAACATCGGTGACGAGCTCGTAATCGGCAATAGTCACATCCATGACCCGACGGCGCTGGGTCAAGCCAGCGTTATTGATCAGAACATCGATACGGCCGGCCTGTTCGACAACGCGTCGGGCTGCGGCCTTGCATTCGTCGAGATTCGTGACGTCGCAGCGCAGGCCGAGGTGATGCGGGCCGATATCTGCAGCCGCCTTGACGGCCTCGGCCTCGTCGAGATCCAGGATTGCCACCCGGGCACCATGTTCCGCGCACATCTTCGCGGTCGCCTTGCCGATGCCACGTTCGCGTGAGGCCCCGGTGATAACCACAACCCTGTCTTTGAGAAGCATTTCCTCGGTCCTTTTATTGTCGAAACACAGAGACGAACTGGGCGCCGCGCACCGAATGCGGCTCACCGGCTCGCCGCCGCGAGTTTTGTCGGGCGTCGCCTCCCAGCCAAAACCATGCACCCCTGGCTCTTCGAGTCACGGCAACTGCCGAGGCAATCTACTCTCGTTATAGAAACGTTTCAATATAGCATGACAGGGTGAAAACAAATAAAAACCTCACAATATGATCTAAACGTTGACGAGGCATTCGACGGAATGCCATAAGACTGGAAACGATATTATAAAACGGGCGATTTGGTGAGGAAACCATGACGAACACCGCGCAAGCCAAACACGGGCGCCTTTCGGGCAAAATCGCCATCGTCATGGGCGGAGGCTCGTCGAATCCGGATGGCGGCTTCAGCAACGGCCAGGCCGTGGCGATTGCCTTCGCGCGCGAGGGGGCGAAACTCGCAATTGTGGATATCAAACAGGAAGCCGCTCAGGCGACGGTCGACTTCATTGTGTCAGAAGGCGGGACTGCCGTCGCGATGGCTGCAGATGTCAGCAAATCCAAGGATGTCGAGCGCGTCATTCGTGCTACCGCCGAGAAATACGGTCGCCTGGATATTCTGCACAACAATGTGGGCATCGAATATGTCGGGACGGTGGTCGATACACCGGAAGAGGCTTGGGACAGGGTTCACGAGGTCAACCTGAAGAGCGTCTTCCTGGCCTGCAAATACGCAATCCCGGAAATGGAGAAAACTGGCGGCGGCAGCATTATCAATGTCTCGTCCACAGCCAGCCTGAAATTCTCACCGGTCCCGTTCATCGCCTATAATTCATCGAAAGCGGCTCTGAACCATACATCGCGGATGATTGCCCGGCAGTTCGCCTGCAAACAGATCCGGTGCAATGTCATTGTTCCAGGCATGATGGATACACCGCATATCCGGACCTTGTACAAGGATTTGCCGCAAGACGAATTCCAGAAGGTCATGGCAGACCGCGACGCCCGATGCCCGATGGGGCGACAGGGCACCAGCTGGGACGTGGCAAACGCGGCAGTATTCCTGGCGTCTGATGACGCCAGCTATGTCAGCGGCGTCCTGCTGACAGTCGACGGCGCCTCGTCCATCTGAGGCGCGGCGAAACATCTCCATGAAACGCCGTCCTACCATACGCGACGTCGCCAAAGCTGCAGGTGTCTCTGTCGGCAGCGTCTCCCGTGTGCTCAACGGCGGTCATTACGCAAGCTCCGACCTTAGCGGAAAAGTCACCAAAGCTATTCAGGAGCTCAATTATCAACCGGACGTCGTTGCCCAGAGCATGCGTCTCAAGTCGACGCAGACAATCGGCTGCATGCTCGCTGAACTCGCCAATCCAATGTATGCGGAAATTGTCGACGCCGTTGAGGAACGGCTCCAGCGAGAGGGGTATCTCGTTGTAATGTCGACGACCAGAAACGATCTGGCGCGTGAAACGGCGATGATTTCGTCCATTCATCGCCGCCGGATGGATGGCCTGATTTTCATGGCCGGTGACGAAACATTTGCCGAGGTAAACGGCGAATTATCCGAACTCGGCGTGCCTGTGGTCCTGATCGATCGCGAAGTACCGCACAAACATGACGCGGTATACGTGGACCATCGCGGCGGCGCTGTCGAGGCCACAAAATATCTGATTGGCCTTGGCCATACGAGAATCGCTCTGCTGGTATCCAATCAGAATGTCCGAGCGGGTCGTGAGCGTGCCGCAGGATACAGGCAGGCCTTCGCCGATGCCGGTATGCCGGTCGACCCGAATCTGATTCGTGTCCAGAAGGCATCGACAAGTTTCGCATATAGCGAAGTCGATCGCCTGCTTCAGGACGAGTATCCGCCGACAGCGATTATCGCACTTGGTACCCGGACATTGGCGGGCGTGCTCAAAGCTGTGTCCACCCGCGGGCTGAGCATCCCGGATGACATTTCCATTGTCAGCGTTGGCGACACCGATATTGCCCGTTGTGCGACGCCAGGCATTACCGCAATCCGCTGGAACTTGACCGAGCAGGGGCGGGTCGCTGCAGAACTCCTGATCGACCAGTTGAATGACGCGAAGCGATCTGAGCCGGTGCGGCTGTCGATTCCGACGGAACTTATTATTCGAAATTCGTGCGCGGCCCCCCGCGCATACCTCAAGAAGCGCGCGAGAGGGTAGGATGCTAACGGCTTTATTGATATCGGGCCTGGCGCTAGGGAGCATTTATGCTCTTCTGGGCCTATCCCTGGTTCTCGTCAGCAAGGCGACTGACGTCATCAATTTCGCTCAGGGCGAAATGGCGATGTTCGGCGCCTTTCTCGCCCTGACCTTGCTGACCCAACTGAAGCTGCCGCTGATCGTGGTCTTCCTTCTGGCATTCCCTATGGGGATGATTCTGGGGGCGCTGATCGAGCGCATCATGATCCGGCCGATCCAGAATGCACCGCACCTGAACCTGCTGATTGTGACAATCGGCCTGTGGTTTGGCTTCAATAGCCTGGCGGGCCTGCTCTGGGGCTATGACCCATATCGCTTCCCTTCGCTCCTGCCGTCACAGCCCATCGATCTTATCGGCGCCAAGGTTTTCCCGGCCAGCCTGGGCGTTATTGCTGTCTCGGTCGTCATCATGAGCAGTCTTTACTATTTCTTCGAGCATACGCGCGAAGGCACGGCCATGCGAGCGGCCAGCATGAATCCGCGTTCTGCCCGCTTGATGGGTATCAAGGTCACCCGTGTTGCCATGCTGTCATGGGCACTCGCCAGCGGTCTCGGCACCATTTCGGCCATGCTGATTGCGCCCATCACATTCCTGGATCAGCAGATGATGGTCCCGGTCGTCCTGAAAGCCTTTGCCGGCGCCATCCTGGGGGGCTTCTCCAGCCTGCCGGGTGCGGTGGTCGGTGGTGTGATCCTCGGCGTATCCGAGACCTTGCTCGGGGCATACGTCTCCAATGCTTTCAAGGATGCCTTCGCATTCCTGCTGATTATCGCCGTTCTCATGATTAGGCCGACTGGCCTGCTCGGTCGTGCCGCGAGGAAGAAAGTATGAAGAATCTCCGGAAAGAATGGCTGCTGGCGGGCGTTGCTCTTGCCGTGGCCCTCATGGCACCGGCATTCGTCGGTCCCTATGGGCATTTCGTACTCGCCAGCATCCTGATCTATGCGCTCGTAGCCTTGAGCATGAACATTGTGACCGGCGTTGGCGGACAGATATCCATCGGGCATGCAGGATTCTGGGCAATCGGGGCCTATACCGCTGCGATCGTGATCACCAAGCTCGGTTTCCCGTTCCTGGTCGGTGTCATTCTGGGCGGTGTCGTCGCTGGCATCTTCGGTGTCATCGTTGCCTTGCCCGCGCTTCGTGTTCAGGGCCATTACCTCGCTATCGCCACCCTGGGACTGGCCCTGGTGGTTCAGCAGATCCTCTACGAGTGGACCAGCCTTACGGGCGGTCGCGCCGGTATGTTCGTGCCGCGCCCCTCCATCTTCGGCTACGAGTTCGTGGAGGATGGTCCGTACTATTTCGTCATCCTTGCAATTACGGTCTTCTTCGTCTGGGTGACGGTGAATTATCGCCGGTCTCTGACCGGACTCGGCCTCGGCGCGCTCAGGATGAGTTCGGTGGCCGCCCAGTGTTCCGGCGTCGGCCGCACCTACCACATCATCACCGCTTTCGCTCTGAGTGCCTTCATGACCGGCATCTCTGGAGCGCTGTATGGTCATCTTATCGGACAGCTCAGTACCGACTCCTTCACCCTGACGGTGTCCCTCAGCTTTCTGACCATGGTTGTGGTGGGTGGGCTCAACTCCGTCGCGGGTGCGATTCTAGGCGCCATCTTCCTCGCCTATGCCCCGGAGTTGATGCGCGAACTGAAAGACGCGCAGATGATCGTCTACGGCGGCACGCTCATTGTGTTTATGCACTTTCTGCCCGGTGGATTGGCCAGTTTGCCGGCACGCATTCGTGGCCTGATAGGAGCGCGTCGATGAAACCGCTGCTGTCTGTCCAGGGTCTTTCCCTGCATTTCGCCGGCCTGAAGGCTGTCCAGGATGTCAGCTTCGACGTTTATCCGCGCTCGATCGTCGGCCTGATCGGTCCGAACGGCGCCGGCAAGACAACGCTGCTGAACTGTTTGAGCCGGCTCTACAATCCGACCTACGGCGCGGTGGACTATGATGGTCATAACCTGCTGAAGCGGCCGATTCACCGTCTTTCTGAAATCGGCGTGACCCGCACTTTCCAGAATCTGGAACTGTTCGGTGAAGGGACCGTTCTGGAAAACGTGGTTGTCGGCTGCTTCCCGCGCTACCGCAGCAACATGCTGTCCGAACTTCTCAGTTTGCCATCCGCCAATAAATCCAGGCGCGCCGCATATGAGGAAGCCCGACAGCTGATCGACGAACTCGGGCTGTCCTTATACATCGACACGGAAGTGCGGGGTCTACCCTACGGCATTCAAAAAAGCGTCGAGCTTGCCCGCGCTCTGGCGGGTAAACCAAAGCTTCTGCTTCTGGATGAGCCTGCAGCCGGTATGAACCCCGAAGAATCCCGGCAGCTCGGCCACACCATCAAGAGCCTGCGTGACAAGCGTGGCATCACCGTGGTTCTGGTGGAACACGATATGCGCCTGGTGATGGGCATCTGCGAAAACATCGTGGTGCTGGTTCAGGGCGCAAAGGTATGCGAAGGGCCGCCGCAGGCGGTTAGAGAAAACCCGCAGGTCATCAAGGCCTATCTCGGTGAAGAGGAGGCTGAAGATGCTTGAGATTAGTGCTCTTTCAGCCTGGTACGGCGGTATCTCGGCCCTTTCCGACGTCTCCATCAAGGTGGAGCGGGGGAAGGTTGTTTCTTTGCTGGGCTCCAATGGCGCCGGGAAGTCGACCCTGTTGACGAGCATCATGGGTGTGATGCCAGGCAAGGCGACCGGTTCCATCAGGTTCAATGGCGAGGAAATCCTGGGCCGCCAGACTGAAGATATCGTTTCGATGGGCGTCGCGCTTTCACCAGAGGGCCGCCAGCTCTTCCCGGAGCTTACCGTGGAAGAGAATCTCAAGATGGGGGCATATCTCCGGCGGGATAAAGGCGGGATTGAAGCCGACCAGCAACGCGTTTTCGCGTTTTTTCCCCGCCTTCTCGAACGACGCAAGCAGCTCGCGTCCACGCTCTCGGGTGGTGAGCAGCAGATGGTCGCGATCGGCCGGGCGCTGATGTCGAGCCCCAGGCTATTGCTTCTTGACGAACCGACTCTAGGTCTATCGCCGCTTTTCGTGTCCGAGATTCTAAAGCTCGTCAGAAAAATCAACGAAGAGGGGATCACGATTCTGCTCGTCGAGCAAAACGCCCGCTTGGCATTACGCAGGTCCAGCTGGGCCTATGTGATGGAAAAAGGGCGCATCCAGATGTCGGGATCGGCGCAAGAACTCGCAAACGACCCGCATGTCATCTCCGCATATCTTGGAGATGCTTAGTCAAATCATTTGTAACCAAGGCAAAAAGGGGAGTGAAATCATGAATAAATTTGCTTACAGCGTTGCCGGTGCCGCTTTGGCGCTGATGATGGCTGCTGGCGCCTGGGCCAAAGACCCCGGTGTCACCGACAAGGAAATCAAACTCGGCTCGTTCCTGCCGCTGCAGAGTGGTCTGTCGGCTGGCGCTTCGCAGTATCGGGATGGTATGGAATCCTACCTGAAGCATATCAATGACACCGGCGGCATTCATGGCCGCAAGCTGGTGTGGACCGTGGAGAACGACTCCTACAATCCGCAGCAGGCCGTGGCGGTGTCGAAGAAGCTGGTGGATCGTGACGAGATTTTCGCGATCGTTGGCACTCTGGGAACGACCAATACCCTGGCAGCCATCCCGTATCTGAAGCAGCGCAATGTTCCGTTGCTCGGGCCTCTCGGCAGCCATCCTGCCATCAACAAACCGGAAGACCGTATCGTCTTCCCGATCTCGCCGTTGGGTACGCTGCATGGCACATCGCTGGCGCAGTTCGCCCATAAGGACCTGAAAGCGAAGCGCATCGCGGTCTTCTATCAGGATGACCAGTACGGCAAGGAACTGCTGGAAGGCGCCCGTGATTTCGCAGCCAAGAATGGCATGGAAGTGGTTTCGGCCCTGTCCTATGTCCCAAGCGATGTCGATGTCAGCCCGCAGGCCCTGGCGATCTCACGGACCAAGCCGGACGCGGTTGTCATGGCGGTCATCCCGAAGCAGGGCGCTCTATTCCTAAAGGAAGCCCAGAAGCTCGATTGGAAGACAAACTTCCTGGCGCCGCAGTTGATGGCTGATCCGATCGGGATCGAACTGGCCGGTTCGGCAATCGAAGGCCTGTATGTCAACCTGTATGCAGCCATCGACGTGATGGACACGCCCCAGGTGAAACTTGCCAACCAGGTGATGGCGAAGTATGCCCCGAATACACCGGTTGGCTACTGGTCCTATATTGGTATGGCTGGTGCCGTCATCTTCGAGCAGGGCGCCAGGAAGGCTGGCAAGAATCTGACGCGCGAAAGCTTCATGGCGGCGCTGGAAAGCATTGGCAAGGTCGAAGCAGGCGTCGTCCCGCCGGTCGATTATACCAAGGGTGCCCATTCCGGTCCGACCAAGTTCGGCTACGCCCAGGTTCAGGGCGGTAAACTGAAGCTGATCCATCACTGGAACGATTAAGCAGAATTGGGGTGTGCCGAGATCCGGCGCACCCCACTTTTACTTGGAAGAGAAAAATGGCCGAGCTGAGTTCACGTCTTGTCTCTGCAGACTGTTCCGCATCGTCAGGGAGCGGCGAAGGCGCGCTGTATCTGAGGCGGAAGCGGGCACAAAAGCTCGTCGATGCGGCCCCGATTGTTCTCCTGCATGGCTCGACGCTTCCGGGAAGCGCAGTCTTTGATCTACAGCTCGATGACCTCTCCTGGATGGATGACCTCGCTGTCACCGGTCGGGATGTCTGGTGCCTGGATTTGAGTGGGTATGGCCGGTCCTATAAACCAATTCCTAAAAAACGCACCGACGGCACGGAGATTCCGGTAACCGACACCGAGGCGGCCCTGGCCGACCTCGCTGCGGCAATTTCCTTTATCCTGTCGCAGTCAGAAGCTGATTCCGTAGATCTGATTGGCTGGTCCTGGGGTGCTACCATCTCGGCTGCATTTTGCGCGCGACCGCCACAGCCTGTCCGGTCCCTGGTGCTTTACGCGCCGCAATGGCTGCGAAACGCGCCGTCGGCGATGGTCACCCCTGGCGCCCTGGAGGCAGGCTACCGGGAGGTCGCCCCCGAGAAGCTCGTCGACCGGTGGTTCAAAGGCCTGAAGCCCGATATCCAGGCACAGGTGCAAGCCAAGGGCTGGACGTCAGCCTTGATTGCCGCCCTGCAGGCCTGCGACCCGCAGTCGACGGTCATTCGGGCGCCGAACGGTACCATCAAGGACATCAACGAATACTGGATGGCGGAAAAACCGTTTTACGACCCCAGCAATATCGTGCTGCCGACATTGGTAATCGTCGGCACGGATGACCAGGATACGCCGCCTATCCAGGGGCGGACGATCCATACGAGGCTGGGGTCGGAGGTTGCCAGGTTCGAGGAGATTCCCGATGGCACCCATTTCATGCTGCTGGAGCCATCTCGCATGGCACTTTTCAATGCAGTCCGGGAATTCCTCGCGGAGTGCCAGTAGAAATTACCGGGCGGCAATGACGCCGCCCGGCATAGGATCAGGCGTCGATGCCGGCGTCGAAATTGAAGCCGATTTTCTTCAGGGCATCCACGGTATTCGTGCCGAAGGAATCCGCAATTTCCTGCTCGACCTTGGGCGCGTAAGCGACCCGGTCTTCCTGCACATCCGAAATCGGCTGGATCAGCACGAACAGGCGGGCAGTCTCGTTGGAGATATTGCGGAACGCGCGGCTGACCTTTGGCGGGAAGGACACATAATCCAGTGGCTCCAGGATCATGCTGTGCTGGCCTTCATCGCCCCAGGTCACCTCGAATTTTCCGTTCAGGCAGAAGAAGTTTTCGATTGTCTGCTCATGGGCATGCAGGCCTGGGCCATCGCCAGCCGGGCATTCGGCGATCGAGACGACAGCGCCAGGCACGCTCTTGATTGGGGCCATGGCGCTGCGGCCCTTGTAACCCTCCGGCACCATGACCGGATAAACCCTGTTTGCGGTCAACTTCTCCATCGCAGCAACCGGAATGCCATTGTCGGCCTGCTGTTTGCTGTAGGGAACCATGTCTTTGAAGCGAACGGTACGCTTCTCCATCTCTTCCGGCGTAGGGGTAACGGTTTTCACGATGCGGCTCCTCCTGAAACTTATGCTTGGGGGCGGTTAAACGAGATAATTCTGAGGCCCAGTCATTCGATGCGCCCAAGATCGAGTTTCAACGGGCGCGATGAGATAAGGGGGCGCGGTTCGTCTATCCGACAAAACGGGCTCCGAAGTTGGAAATGCATCATACCCGACCAGAGGTTTTCGGATCGCGCGTGGCCGGCGAGCTTCTTTCTCAACTCTGACAGACCATAGGCAAACTTCTCGGAATTGCCAACTAATAACGTTTCCAAAAATATCAGAATCTGACGAATATGCGGAATGCGAGCATCGGCTACGGAAGGTGGGGGAATTCGACCTACTTTCCAGGAAGCGGAAAAAACCCAGTAAAAATAGCAATAATATGGGTAATGTTTCCTGTCCTCGCGCTCGCCGCCTCCCGGCATATGTGAAGTCGGCGAGGCTCGTTGATATAAAAACGTTTCTATCTTGTCGGGATTCAGGAACCGCTTTAGAGACCTATGGGACTGCGGCGCATGCCCGGGGCCGCGCGTTCAGAAGGTGCTATTGACGACCAACTTCCGGGAATGCGATATATAAAAAAACGATTCTAGAACAGGGGCGGGATTCACGATGAGCAATCAGAGAATTTTCCCCCGGATTTGTGTTTCGAGGTCATTCCCGCTGGGCGGCAATGCCCCTTTGCGCTGAAGGCAGACAATGACCCGTCGTCCCACCATTCGCGATGTTGCAAAGGCTGCCGGCACCTCTGTCGGCAGCGTTTCGCGTGTCCTGAATGGCGGCCCGTATGCAAGCTCGGATCTCCACAACAAGGTGATGCGGGCGGTCACCAAGCTGGGATATGAACCGGATGTCGTCGCTCAGAGCATGCGCCTGAAGTCGACCAAGACCATTGCCTGCATGCTTGCCGATATTGCGAACCCTTTGTATGCGGAGATCGTGAACGCGGCGGAAGAGCTTTTACAGAAGGAAGGCTACGTCTTCGTTCTGTCGACGACACGGAACGACGAAGAACGTGAACTGGCGATGGTCTCCATGGTTCGCCGCCGGCGTATGGACGGCATGATCGTCATGGCCAGCGATGAAACCCGCAAGGACGTCAATGACGCGCTGGCGCAGGCCAATATTCCGATGGTCCTCATCGATCGCGGTGTGCCTGCGCATTGCGATGCTATTTTCGTAGACCATAAGGGTGCCGCGGTTGATGCCACGCGGTATTTGATTGGCCTTGGCCATAAGCGGATAGCATTGCTCCTCCCTAGCGAAAACGTTCGCCCCGGTCGTGAGCGTGCCAATGGATATCGACAGGCATTGACTGAAGCAGGCATCCCGATTGACCCGGATCTGATCCGGCCGCAGAAGACATCCGTTCATTTCGCCTATACGGATATTGAGAAGCTTCTGCAGTCGCCGAACCCGCCGACGGCTATCATCGTGCTCGGCACCCGGATGCTGGCCGGCGTAATGAAGACGGTGTCAACGCGGAACCTTCGTATTCCTGAAGACCTGTCCATCATCAGCGTAGGCGATACCGACCTGACCAGGTTTGCCAGCCCGCCAATCACATCCATTCGCTGGGACCTGGCCGAGCTTGGGCGTTCAGCGGCGGAATTGCTCATCGAGCAGTTGAATGGCGTGAAGAGGGACAAGCCGCAGCATATCTCGCTGCCGACCGAGTTGATTATCCGGGGCTCCTGTGCCAAGCCGCGAGCAACGCCCGCAAAGAAGAAGGCTTGACGCGCCCGGGGCGTAAAAGTTTCGCCGGATAGCCCGAATTCGCATTCGTCCAACCTGCAATCCGTATTGCAGGGCCGAAATCTCCATGCTATCAGTATAAAAACGTTTCTATAAATATGACCTATGACCGTCATCATTCTCGATAAAAACTGAATATCCTGCATCGAAACGTTCCTAATTCATGTAAAAACCTGCCCCGTACCTCTCTTGGGCAAAGGGAGCGCGGCAACCAACTCAGGGCCTCGTCAGCATGTCATCGAACAGCGTTGAATCCGGTACCCCCGGCGTGAAGGAAATCCCGGTGTCGAAGCGGCTGCAACTCCGGCCGCCGCCGTATGACGCTGATACCGCGGCGCTGGTCGGCAGCGCTGTCTTCAAAGGCCTGTCGCCCATCAATCTGCGGATGACGCTGGCCAACCATCCCAAACTCGGTGCCGCCTTCCAGAAGATGTCTCATGTTGTGCTGTTCCAGTGCGAAGTGTCCGAACGCGAGCGTGAGATCGCCATCATTCGCACCGGCGCGCTGACCAGATCCGAATACGAATGGGGCATGCATGTCAGCATCTATGGCGAGAAGTGCGGCCTGAGCGAAGCGCAAATCCGGGATGTGACGGTGTCCGATTCATGGCAGAATCTGAATACCGACCTGTGGAACGAAAAAGAGCAGCTGGTCATCCGCATGGTGGATGAGTTGCACAATCATTCGACGCTGGCGGACGAGACCTGGACTGCCATGGCCAAGCACTGGCCCAAGGAGCAGATTGTCGAACTCATTTTCGCGTCCAGCTTCTATCATATGGCCGCCTTCTTCCTGAACAGCACCGCAGTGCCGCTGGAAGCGGGCTCACAGCGTTTTCCCGACGGGGTGACGCAGGCAATGGTGCCCTGAGCTGAACAATCAGTCAGTGCGGCGGAACATCACCTGGCATGAATTGGTGAAGTGAGACAAAGGGCGGGAATTGGCACTCGGCCCGGTTTGCCATGTTGGTTCTGCGGTGAAAGACGTCGAGACGGACTGCCGCCAGGATGTCGGACCGTCTGAGTTCAACTATTACGGCAAGCCGTCAAAGAGTCTGCCCCGTCATACTTCATGCGCTGGCTCAGGGATAACGGATGGCTCGTAACCTCGGCTTCCGCGATCTGCATCGAATGGACCCTAGTGAAACTTTGCAGCCAGCGTTGCACGGCGGGGTGGGTATCCGCGCCACCTCTTAAAGTTGCTATCTGTTCAGGGCTACATCCCTGTTCAATATTGATCTTGAGCGCCCTGCAAAATGTCCGAAGCGGTTATGTGCAAAATCGCAAAAATCCCGAAATCTAGAGCGATGCAGGCTTGTCATGGCCGCCATCGATTGTTTCAAAGTGATGGTCACATGGCGTTGGAGCCGGCATCGACAACAAAGAGCCTTTGGGAGGGACAAAATGTTCAAATTTACCGGCTATGTGGCTGCGGTCGTGGTTTCGGCACTGTGCATGGCGTCGCCCGTTCGGGCTGATGAGACTTATCCGCGCCTGAACTTCACCTATGCTCACATGGTTGCCGCCAACAATGCCCTGGCGAAATTCGATGTACGCTGGATGGAGATTGTCGAACAGCGCAGCGGCGGCAGGATCAAGTTCAAGGTGTTCTGGTCCGGTGCCATGGGCGGCCCGACCGAGATACCCGACCTGGTCGGTTCCGGCTCAGTGGATTTCGGCTCCACGGCGCTGGGCTATCTGCCGAGCCAGTTTCCACTGTCCGGCGTGGTCGGCAACATGCAGCGCACCTTTGCCACGCCGCCGGATGCGCGCGCGGCCTCGATGGAGATATTCTCCCTGCCGCCAGTGCAGGTGGAGTTGACCAAGGCGAATATCGTCATTCTCAACACCACCACGGCGAATCCCTATAATCTGACCTGCACCAAGCCGATCAAGACCATGGACGAATTGAAGGGCAAGCGGATCCGCGCCAATGGCAAGTATCCGCCGATCTTCTTCAACACCTTCGGCGCCAGTCCGCAGACCATTGCCTTCGCCGAAATGTATGAAGGCCTGGAGAAAGGCCTGATCGATTGCGCCTGGATGTCGCATGACTTCGCCATTTCCTCGAAGTTGAACGAAGTGGCCAAGTTCGCCATCGATCTCAATCTCGGCGCCGTGCCGGCAACCCAGTTGTTGGTCAATCGTAAGAAATTCGGTGCCTTGCCGAAGAAGGTGCAGGAGTTGCTGATGTCGGCGGCCGAGCAGAGCAGCGTCGATGAGGCAAAGTATCTTGCCGAGGTGATGACCAACACGATCAAGGTGGACATGCCGGCCAAGGGCATGACCTATGTTCATTTCGAGGACGAAAAGAAGTTCGTCGCCGCTGAACCGAACATGCCCAAAATCTGGGAAAAGGATATTGCCGCACAGGGGCAACCCGAAGCTGCCAAGGCGATTGCCGAGATCCTGCAGAAATACCGCGCCAAGCTGGTCAACTAAGCCTGATCGCCAGGCAACGGAAAGGGAGGCATCCGCAAGAATGCCTCCCTTTTCATTTCCGGTCCGTCGGCTTTGGCCGTAGCCGTTCAGGCTTGCTGTGCGTCGATGATGCCCTGCTGGTTTTCCTGCAGCGGCTTGCGTCGGATCTTCTGCGTCTCGGTGCGCGGAATCGTGGTGACGAATTGCAGGTAGCGCGGCAGCATGTATTTCGGCACCCGGGTTGCCAGAAAGTCACGCAGCTCCCCAATGGAGAAAGGGTTGTCCGCCACCACACAGACCTTGATTTCCTCCTCCAGGATCGGATCCGGCACCGCCACGGCCGCCACATCGCGTATCTTGCCGAAGGCCAGAATCAGTTCTTCCAGGGCAGTGGGCGAGATATTCTCGCCACCTTTACGAATGATTTCCTTGCTGCGGCCGAGGAAATAGAGGAAGCCATCCTCATCAAAACGGCCGAGATCGCCGCTATGGAACCAGAAATTCCGTGACGCTTCCTGGGAGGCGGCAGGATTGTTCCAATATTCCAACAGAATGCGAAAGGGTTCGCGCGGCCGCATCACGATTTCGCCAGGCGTACCCTGTGGCACCGGACTATCCTGCCCATCCACCAATATCAGCTCGATGTCGTCGCGTACCTTGCCGCAGGAGCCGAAGCGATATTGGGCGACGGAATTGGCGCTGGCCCAGCCAGCGGTTTCCGACATGCCGTAGAGCTCAAACGGTGTAACGCCGAACTGATCCTGCATTTTGTGCCAGACTTCCGGCGAGCAGCCGCCGCCGACGCAGCGGGTGACACGGTGATTCCTGTCGCCATCGGGCAATTTGGCCGCGATCATCGCCAGCACTGAACCGACATAGGTAAACATGGTGGCGCCGAACTGCCGCGCCTCATCAAACACCCGGCTGGCCGAGAAGCGCTTGCGGATGATGATCGCGCAGCCGGTTTCCAACGCGGTCATCACCGCATAGATCTGCGGATTGGCATGGAAGAGCGGCAGCATCACCATGATGCGGTCGTCCGCCGTGATATTCAGGGCTTCGGCCAGCTGCCGGCCACTTTCCAGGTAGGCATTGTGGCAGTTCAGCACGCCCTTCGGCGATCCAGTGGTGCCAGAGGTATAGACAATGGTAATCGGCTCGCTGCCGAGGCCGGCATAGACCGCATCCTCGGACTCGCTCTGCGTAAGTGCGGCAATATCGGTCTCATCGGTGAAACGCAACTTGACCAGCGGCTGGTCTATCAGGTCGATCTCCGCGCCAAGTGTTTGATGCAGCGCCTCCTCGATCAGCAGGAAACTGGATTGGGATTGCACCAGGGCATAGCGCAGGCCGTCGCCGACCAGGCCGATATTGACGGTGACGGCGATGGCGCCGACATTGGCGGCAGCGAACCAGGCGATCAGATAAGCGGCGCGGTTGCTGCAGATCAGGGCAACCCGGTCGCCCTTGCGCAGACCCTGGCGGCGCAGATAGCTGGAGAGGCGGAAGGATTGGCCGGCCAGTTCGGCCCAGCTCCAGTGGCCTTCATCGGTAATAAGAGCGGGACGGCTGCCATCCAGGCGGGCGCGTTCAGCCAATTTGACGGCAAGCGTGCTCATGGTGTTACCTCCTGCCCTGTCGTAGCAAGTTGCATCAGGCTTTTCGCGATGGTGTTCTTGAGAATCTCGGCGGAGCCGCCGGCCACTTCATAGGCTTTGGCATCGCGCAGATAGCGGCCGAAAGGTGCATTCTCCATGATGCCATAGGCGCCGCAGATTTGGGCGCAGAGGCTGGCCACCTGGGTTGCCACGCCGGCCGCCTTGTATTTGGCTTCGCTGCCCCAGCGTGGGATCTGGTGGCCATCGCTTAGCGCCTGGGCGGCGCGATAGACCAGCAGCCGCGCCGCGTCGATCTCGGTCAGCATGTCGGAGAAATACCATTGGATACCCTGGAAATCGATCACCTGCTGCTTGAATGCCCGGCGCTTGCGGGCGAAATCCAGGGCGCCTTCATAGGCGGCGCGGGCAATGCCGAGCGATACGGCGCCGGCTAGCGTGCGGGAATAATTCAGCACGCTGACCGCCTGGCGCACGCCTTTGCCTTCGATGCCGATCATGTGATCCGCCGGCACCCACACATTGTCGAACACGATATTCATGTGTGGACCGTTGCGCAGGCCGAAAGTGGCGGAATTCTTGCCTTCGTAGCGGGAAACGCCCGGCATGTCTCCCGGCACGGCGAATACCGTTACGCCGACCGGCGTCTCGGCCAGGATGATGTAGAATTCCGCCGCCGTCCCGGAGGTGATGAAATGTTTCTCACCCTGGATGATCCAGCCATCGCCGTCGCGCCGGGCCTTGGTGTCGAGTTGGGTGATATCGCTGCCGTGGTTCGATTCGGTGAGCGCGTAGGCACTGATCAGGCCACGGCAGAATTGTGGCAGGAAACGCTGCTTCAGGCTGTCCTGCCCGAACAGCCGGATCATGGTCTGTGCCTGGTATATGGTGATCAGGCAGATACCGGTGGCGGCGCTGGCGAAGGAAATCTCCTCAAGCGCGCAGGCGGCAAACGGGTAGGTGCGACCGCCGCCGCCATAGGCGGGGTCCAGTGTCAGGGTATTGTAGCCTTGTTCCGCCAGTGCCTTGACGATCTCCACCGGATAGATGTCGTCGCGATCGATCATGTCCGCCTGCGGTGCGACATGTCCGGCGACGAAGCGTTTGAGATCCTGCACGAAACTATCGTCGACATAGCTGGTCCACAGGGCATTCCCCCCGGCTGCCTGATTGAGGTCGATCATCCTGCGTTATCTCCCTTAACGATGCGGCTTTTCACCATTCTTTTGGCGCTGTATTCCAGCACTGTCTCGCCGTGCTGATTGATGACGGCGTTATGCGTGGTGACGATGCCGCGACCGGGTTTCGAGGTCGGGCGTGTCTCGCTGACGGTGACGACAACATGAATGGTGTCGCCGGCGAGGCAGGGCGCCTTCACCACGATTTCACCGCCAAGATAGGCGATGCCGGTATGCTGCAATGCCGCCTGCATCTGCAGCCCTTCCGCAAAGACATAGACCATGATGCCGGGGGCTGGCCTTGCCTTGAACGACGAAGCCCGCGCGACATAATCCAGGTCGGTGAACAGAACCTCCACCATGCCGGTGGCGTTCACGAAATTGGTAATGTCGGCATCGGTAATGGAGCGACCGACAGTCCGGAAGCGGCGGCCAAGTGTCCAGTCCTCAAGAAACAGCCCGAGGCCGATATAGTCAGGTTCTGCGCCAGCCATGGTTCAGTCGCCGTTATAGATGGCGCCACGCCGCTCCAGCATGGCGCTCACCGCTTCGGCGTGGTCCTTGGTCTGGTGCGACGCGCCCTGGTAGATCGCGGCCAGCTCCAGGCTGGATTCCAATGTTGTGTTCATACCTTCGCGCATCAGCCGCTTCGACAGGCGCAACTGGCGCGGCGGGTGGCGGGCGATGCGCGCGGCCATCGCCCGAGCGGTGTCCATCAGCCTATTCTCCGGAACCACCGACGATACCAGGCCCCATTTCAGTGCAATGGCAGCATCGATCGGATCGGCGGTGAAGGTCATTTCTGCGGCGCGCGACAGGCCGATCTGCCGCGGCAGCAGCCAGGAACCGCCATCGCCAGGGATCAGGCCCAGTTGCACGAAGTTCTCCGCGAAGCGGGCGGTGGGCGCGGCGATGCGGATATCCGCCATCAGCGCCAGATCGCAGCCGGCGCCATAGGCAGCGCCATTCACGGCGGCGATGATCGGCAATTCGCATTGCCATACCGTGCGGGCCAGCCTCTGCACACTGCGACGATACTGGTTCATCACAGCGAATGTGTCGCCGCCGAAGATCGACTGCTTGTCGCGGATATGTTTGATATTGCCCCCGGAGCAGAAATACTTTCCACTGCCGGTTAGAATGATGCAGCGCACGGCATCGTCACTGCCCAGGCGATCGAATTGCTCGATGATGCTGGCGCAGAAGGCGCTGTCGGACAGGGCATTGGCCGTATCCGGCATGTTGAGAGTGAGCGTGACGATATGCTGGTCCTGCTCGACCAATAATGTTTCCGCCATCGCGGCCCTCCCATAATCCATGCCTACAGTTGATCCACGCCTACAGTGCGACCTCGGCTTCACCTGTGATGACTGGTCGGCCAAGCCGTGTGACGCCATTGATGATGATGCCGGCATGGCGCAGGCCATTATGTTCGCTTAGCGAGGCGACATGGCCGGTGAAGCTGAGCGCATCGCCAACCAGCACGGTTGCCAGGAATCTGGCTTTCAGGCGCCGGATATTGCGTTGCGGTCGCCAGTGGGTGAGCAGCCTGGCCATGCCGGCCATCACCAGCATGCCATGGGCGATCACATCCTCATGTCCCATGGCCTGGGCGATGGCCGGTTCGATATGGATGGCGGTATGGTCGTGGGAGGCACCGGCGAAAAGCGCCAGGGTCTTGCGCGTGATCGGCGGCAGGATCAACTCGGGCAACCGGTAGCCGACCTGTATCGTGCCGGAGAAAAGCTGGTTCATGCCGGCTGCTCCGCCTTGATGATCAGGCTGGCTTCCATGCGTGCCACCAGTTGGCCCAACTGGTTCACCAGGCGGGTCTCGGTGAGCACGAAGAGCAGGCTACCGGATTTCTTCTCGAAGATATCGACGATCTTCTCGGTGATCGTCAGGTGGTCGCCGGCACAGATCGGCTCGTGGAACTCGAAACTCTGTTCACCATGCAGGGAGCGGCCGAGTTCATCCTCGCTCATATCGAGTGCGGTGACATAAGGCATCTCCTCGGCCGAGCCGCGCAGGCAACTGAAGCTGAAGGTGAGTGGCGCCAGGATCGAGCGGTAGCCGGCAGCCTGCGCCGCCGCCTCATCGAAATAGACCGGATCGGTCTCGCCGATGACCTTGGAGAAGAAGCGCAATTGGCCCTTCTCGACCTCGTAATGGAGCGGCGGCAGAATGTGGCCGGCCTTGCTTCTATCGACCATGGCGGCTCTCGCGGGCCATCATGGCTGCTGCGCCGCGCGGGGGGCGGTCATGGCACATTGGTGAGGATGGCGGTGCCGGCGGCAAAGAACATGCCGCCCACGCCCTGCACCATGGATATCTCCACGCCATCGACCTGGGCCGGAGCGGTGCCACGCAATTGCCGGATAGCTTCCTGCAAGGCGAACATACCGTAGCGGCCGGGATGGGTGTAGCACATGCCACCGCCATTGGTGTTGAGCGGCAGGCAGCCACCCGGTGCGGTATGGCCTTCCTTGATGAAATCGCCGGCCTCGCCGCGGCCGACAAAGCCGATAGATTCAAGGCCGTAGATCGGCAGATGCGCGAAAGCATCATAGATCATCAGGTGGTCGACATCCTCCTTGGTGATGCCGGCCTCCTGGAACGCCTTGCGGCTGGAAATAGAGAATACATCAGCGCGGGTAAAATCGGCCATCTGGCTGATATTGTTCATGGTGACGGTTTCGCCACCGCCCATATAGTAGACCGGCTTCTGCCGCAGGTCCGTGGCGCGGTCGGCGGCGGTCACGATAATGGCGCCGCCGGCATCGGTGACCAGGCAGCACATCAGCTTGGTGATCGGATCGGCGATCATGGTGGAGGACAGCACGTCATCCACCGTCACCGGGTCGCGCAGGTAAGCGCGCGGATTCCTTGCTGCCCATTCGCGCTGGCGCACATGCGCCCAGGCCAGATGCTCGGCGGTGAGGCCGGTTTCATACATGAAACGGCGCACCGGCAGGGTGAACATGGTTGGCGGCATCGTGGCGCCGTAGGGCAGTTCGAATTGCCGGTGGTTGTCAGTGTATTTCATGTCGAGGCCGGTAGTGCCGAGCCGCGAGCGGCCGCTCTCGCCATGGGTGATCAGAATCGTGGTGGCGTGGCCGGCCTGGATCGCGGCAACGGCATGGCGGAGATGCAGCATGTAGGCGCAGCCGCCGACATCGGTGGCATCCACCCAGGTGGGAGTGATGCCCAGCGCCGCTGCTATGGTCCAGGGCAGTTCCTCGGCGGAAGCGATGCCGTCGATATCCTTGGGTGTCAGCCCGGCATCTTCCATGGCGCGCAATGCGGCATTGCAATGCAGTTGCACCTGGCTCATGTCATCGACAATGCCGATGCGATCGCTCTCGGCGGCGCCAACGATGGCTACACTATGGCGCGGCATTTCAGGCAGTCTCCACGGGCTTGAACATCACCAGATTGATCTCGTCGCTCACCGGCTCGAATACGGCTTCGACCGGCATCTCCATTCTGATCGAAGCCGAATCCTGTGGGCAGCCGACGATATTGGTCAGCATGCGCGGGCCTTCATCGAGCTGTACTACAGCGATGGAATAGGGCGGCGTGAAACCCGGCGAACGGAAATTCGAGATGATGAAAGTGTGGATCCGGCCCTTGCCGGAAGCCTTGAGGATCTTGACCTCGCCGGTGCCGCAGGAGGGGCAGAAGGGACGGGGCGGAAAGTAGGTATGCTCGCAGACATGACATTGCTGCAACAGCAGTTCCCCCTTTCTGGTTCCCTCCCAGAAATGAGCTGTTTCCGGCGTCGGCACCGGAATTTGGCGCGCTTTGGTCAATGCCCTCTCCTCATTTATACCATTCCACGCCTCTTGGGGCGCTGCTGCAAAGGCTGAGGTATTTTGAAGTCAAAGGGGGCGGGCAAGAATAACGGATACCGACATTCTTATGTTCAATAAAACGCCCATGGAGCAGGTTGCGGAATCATGCTCCATGGGCGGTGCTGCGAAGCGCGGTCAAACCACCATGCCGCCATTCACTTCAAGGATCGAGCCAGTGAGATAATCATTGCTAAGAATATGCGCCGTCGCCATGGCGATATTGTCGATCCGGCCGATGCGGCGCAGCGGAATCTGCGCCGCCAGCGCCTTCAACCCTTCTGCGGGCATGGAGCGCAACAGGTCGGTATCAACGGCTCCCGGTGCGACCACCATCGAGCGGATGCCATAGCGGCCATATTCCTTGGCCCAGACGCGGCTCATCGCCACAAGTCCGGCCTTTGCGGCGGAATAGTTGGTCTGGCCGTAATTGCCGCGGAAGGAGCCGGAGGAGATGTTGACAATGGCGCGATCCCCGCCATCGCCAGCCAGCATGTGGGCAACCGCTTCACGGGCGCAGAGAAATGCGCCCTTGAGGCAGACATCCATCACCTTGTCGAAATCCGCGAGGCTCAACTTGGATACCACTTTGCCGTCGCGAACCTTGACCATCAGGCCATCGCGGATGATGCCGGCATTATTCACCAGGCCATGAATGGCACCAAAATCACTGGCAATCTCGGCGAAGCAAGCTTCGACGCCAGCTTCATCCGTTATGTCGCAGACATAACCCTTGGCCTGGATGCCGATTCGCGAAACAGTCTCCTCGATCGTGGCCGCGTTGACATCAATGATGGCAAGCCGGGCACCGTGCTGCGCCAAATGATAGGCGATGCCTTGGCCGATGCCGCGCCCACCGCCGGTTACCACTACTACCTTGTCCTGCAATCCCATTATTCTCCGTCCTACCTAATGCCAAGGCGGGGCTTCCTGTTGCCCGCTCGGGCCTAGAATAGGAAGCGGAGGGGATATGGACATGACCAGAACCGCCAAACTGCTGTGCTGATCCGGCGCTGGGTGTCAGCGGTGGCGATAGGATTCCGGTGTTGCGCCGGTCCAGCCTTTGAAGGCGCGGCTGAAGGCGCTGGGTGTGGAAAAACCGAGGCGCTCGGATATTTCGGCAATGGTGTATTTATTGTTGGTGAGGTGGAACACTGCGGTATCCAGCCGTAAGCTGTCCTTGATCTTCTGGAAGGTGTTGCCTTCCTGGCGCAGCCGGCGGCGCAGGGTCTGCTCGGTCATCGCCATCTCGCTGGCGATGATTTTGGAATTCTGTGCATCATCCTCGGTCTTGCGGCTCAAGGCGACATAGACCCGGTTTGTCAGGCTGTCGGTGCCGATCAGCTTGTTCAACAGGTCCAGCGGCGCCCGCCGGTTATAGGCTTCGACATCCGATGCCGTCTTCAATACCGGCAGGTTGAGATACTGCGCCGAGAAAGTCAGCATGTTCGGTCCGGGCTGGGCGAAGCGATGCTCGCAGGGAAACAGGTAGATATATTCGTTCAGATTTTCGGTCGGCGTATAAGTGAAATTGCAGTACTGCAAGGTGATGGCGCGGCCGGCCAGCCAGGATGACAGGCGGAAGCCGATGCACATGAAGGTTTCCACCACAAAATGCGCCACGTCCAGTTCCGGGCGCCGCAGCTCCACCATGAAGCGGGCTTCCTTGCCGACGGTCCTGAGCGTCAGGGTAACATCGTCGGTCACGGCGCCATAGAAGCGGCATATTTTCTGCAGCGCCTCGCCGATGGTTGCGGCATTGGCTGCATATTCGCAGGCGATGGCGAATGTGCCGAAACGCAGCCGGCGCGGCAGATAGCCGAAGGCTTCATCGTCGATATGCGGCGCAATCTTCTGATACAGCCGCACATGGCTCTCTATCGGCACCCGGGCCTTGGCTTCCTGCATCACGGATGGTGCGATATTGGCTGCCTGCAGGAATTGCTGGCATTGCAGCGGGTCGTGCTGCAGTCCGTGCAGGAGCGTCTTCGGGTAGTGGATGCTCAAGGTGAGGGTTTTCATCCTGGAAGACCGCTGGTGTGAGGCTATTTCACCTGGGACAGGGCTTTGATGATTTTGGCGAAGGCATTGCTGACCCAGGCCGGATCCTCCCCTTTACTCACCAGCTGCTCATAGAAACCAAGACGGGCCGATGTCAGCAGCACCGCGACAACCTGCAATTCTCGGTTGGTGAACCCCTTGTAGCTACCCGCCTCTTTCTGGCGCCGCAGCGATTTCGTGTAGCGTTGCAGTACATTCGTCATGTGATCGTTATAGGCTTCCGGGGCATAAACCTCGGCTTCCTTGAACACCCGCATGATCGGCGAACCCGACGATACATAGTCGAAATAGGTCTTGATCGACCTTACTTCGCCATCGACCACTGATTTGGCATCGTGGAATTCCTGCCCCAGGGTGGCGATCAGGTGCGAACCGACCGCCGGCAGCAATTGCCGGAACAGATCGTCCCGGCTTTCGAAATACTGGTAGAACAGGCCAAGCGACAGGCCGGCGCGGCGAGTCACTTCGGCAATAGTGGCGGCTTCATAGCCGCTTTCACCGACGATGGCAGCGGCGGCATTGATCAGCGCTTCGCGGTTCTCCTTCGCCCGCTCGGCCCTGGAGCGTCGGCGGCGGACCGGCTTGGTGGGAATTGGCTTGGCTGCCGTCACGGTTACAGACCGTATTCGGTGACGATCTGCGGCATCGAGCGGGAAACGATCTGGCGCATGATCTCGTTGGTGCCGCCAACGATCCGCTGCGAACGGGCATCGGCATAGGCGCGGGCAATGGGGAAATCCCAGATGAAGCCGTAGCCACCATACAGCTGCAGGCAGCCATCCAATACGCGACCCTCCAGTTCGGTGATCCAGGCCTTGGCCATCGCGGCGGAAACCGGATCGAGCACGCCGTCAGCGGATTTCTGGATGCAGTCATCAACGAAAATGCGCCCGGCCCTGGCGTCCATCACAAAATCAGCCAGCTTGAACTGCGTGTTCTGGTAGGAAGCGACCGGTTTGCCAAAGACCTCGCGGTCACTGGTATAGGCGAAAGCATCGGTTATGGCCCGTTCGATCACCGCCATGGCCTGGATCGCGATCTGTGTCCGCTCCCAGGCCAACTCGGTCATCAGGTATTTGAATCCCTGGCCTTCCTCGCCAAGCATATTCTGCTTCGGTACGCGCATGTCTTCGAAAAACAGCTCGGCGGTATCCTGCGCCTTCATGCCGAGCTTGTTGAGCAACCGGCCGCGCTTGAAGCCTGGCGTACTGGATTCCACCAGGAAGAGGGAAATACCCTTGGCGCCAGCCTGGGGATCGGTCTTCGCCACCACCAGCACCAGGTCGGCCATCCAGCCATTCGAGATGAAGGTTTTCGAGCCGTTGATGATGTAATCATTGCCATCACGTACCGCGCGGGTGCGGATGCCAGCCAGGTCGGAGCCGCCGCCCGGTTCGCTCATCGCGATGGCCATGATCTTGCTGCCGGCAATGAGCTGAGGCAGCCAGGTTCGCTTCTGCGCTTCGGTGCCATAACTGGCGATATAAGGCGATGCCATGTCGGAATGCAGCCAGAAGCCGGGACCGGTCTGGCCCGCATAGGCGGCTTCCTCAAGAAAGACCGCGGGAAATTTGCGGTCGACCTCCGCACCGCCATATTCGGCTGGCGCCGTCATGCAGAGGAAACCCATCTGGCCGGCCTTCTGCCAGACCTCGCGGTCGACATGGCCCTGCTGTTCGAATTTCTCACGGTACGGAGACACATGCTCGGCGAAGAAGCGCCGCGCGGACTCACGGAAAACCTTGTGCTCTTCATTGAAGATCGGGCGATTCATGGCTGCTTGCTTCTCCGTCTCGGCTCCCTTGGTTGTGTTCTGGGCTACACCTGCGCAGGGGTGGTGTCAACAAAAATGAAAAATGGTTCATTTTTTATTTTTGATATTGACATGGTGGCGTCGCGCTCAATACTCCAGAAGCAACAACAAACAATTTCTAGGGAGTGGGCGTGTCTGGACCTTTGAGCGGAATCAGGGGCATCGAGCTTGCCGGTATCGGCCCCGCGCCAATGGCGGCAATGCTGCTGGCCGATCTTGGCGCCGAGATTTTGCGGATCGAAGCGCCGTTCAAGCGCGAGCCGAGCGTTACCATTGACCGCCGGGCAGATATCATGCTGCGCGGCCGCCGCGCCATGACGCTGGATCTGAAGCAGCCGGCAGATCGCGACTATTTGCTGGCGCTCTGCGGCAAGGTGGATTTTCTCATCGAAGGTTTCCGGCCCGGCGTGATGGAGCGGCTCGGATTGGGGCCGGAGGATATCTGGCGCGGCAACCCGAAACTGGTATTCGGCCGGATGACAGGCTGGGGGCAGAGTGGCCCATTGGCGCAACGGGCGGGCCATGACATCAACTACATCGCGCTCGCCGGCGCCCTGCATCCTATCGGGCGATCCGAAGACGTGCCGCCGCCGCCGCTGAACCTGATTGGCGATAATGGCGGTGGCGCTCTGTTCCTGGCCTTTGGTCTACTCGCTGCTTACATCGAGGCGCAGCGTTCCGGCCGCGGGCAGGTAGTGGATGCCGCCATTGTCGATGGCACGGCGGCGCTGATGGCGCCGTTCTTCAGCATGCTGGCCGCCGGTACCTGGAAGCTGGAGCGGCAGAGCAACATGATCGACGGAGCCGCCCCCTGGTATCGTGCCTACCGCACGGCAGACGGCCAGTTCATCGCCGTCGGCGCCATAGAAACCAAGTTCTATAGCACCTTGATAGAACGCATGGGGCTGGTGGAAAGCGATCTGCCGGAGCAGTTCGACCATAGCCGGTGGCCGGAACTGGAGCGGATATTCGCCGTTGCCTTCGCCAGCCGCACGCGGGATGAATGGGTGGCGATCCTTGAGCCGGAAGATGCCTGCTTCGCACCGATATTGAATATCGGCGAGATGCGGCAGCATCCGCATGTGCAGGCGCGCGGCATAGTGGTTGAGCATCAAGGCGTGTTGCAACCGGCACCGGCGCCGCGCTTCAGCCGCACGCCCGGAGAATTACCAGGTTTCTCTCATGAAGCCGCAGGGGATTGCACTGCGCTGCTGCAGCGCTGGGGCGTGGCGGCGCTGCCCAAGGCGGCCTCCGAATAGACCCTGGTTTGACATGGTTCTGTGCGTCAGGTTGATAGTTTCCGGTATTGGTACCCGATCCACTCGCAAATATGCTGCCGGGAAAATCTACCAGGCGGATTGACGAATCTCTTTCGGCTGGTGTCGAAAATCCCGGGGAGGGAGTGAATGCAACACGTTACAGCGCTCAGTCATTGGACTGAAAGAGCCAACACTGCTGTTTATCAGCTCTGCGGTGTCTGCATGCTGATCATCATGGTGGTCGGGGCGATCGATATCGTGCTGGGCAACACGATTGGTTACCGGCCGCCGGCTACTATCGATATCTCGCAATCACTGTTTACGGTCAGTGTGTTTCTTGCGCTGCCGATAGTGGTCGCGCGCAACGACCATATTCGTGTTGATCTGTTTCTCGGGTTTGGCGATGGTGGTTTTCGCCGGCTCTCGGACAAGATCTCCGCAATGATCAGCATCCCGGTCTACGCCGCCCTTGCCTATACAATGTGGCTGCTTTTCATGCAGAGCTGGGGAATGAACGAGAAGTCGGTATCATTATTCGCTTTTCCCATCTATCCGATCAAATTCGCGGCCTTCATCGGATTGGCACTGGCTACGCTGGCAAGCATCAGCCGTTTTCTTCTGCTGCTCACCCAGTCCCAAGAAAACAAAGCTTAGGGTGCGTATTATGGAAATGTCGGGTCTCGGGCAAGGTTCGCTCACCATTGTCGTCATCCTAGTGCTCATGGGACTTGGTGTTCCGGTCGCCATCTCAATGATTGTCGTGGCCGGGGCGGCGATGTGGTATTTCGTCGACATAAATTTCATGCTCACAAACTTCCGCACACTGCCCTATACGCTCACCTCGAATTACACCTATGTCGTCGTGCCGATGTTTGTCTTGATGGGCGAATTGGCTTCGAAGTCAGGAATTATCTCCGATCTCTATATGGCGGCGCATCGCTTCACCAGCCGCATTCGTGGCGGCCTGTTTATGTCTACCATCCTGGCTTCGGCGGGGTTTGGCGCTGCTTCCGGCTCCACGGTAGTCTCAGCCAGCGTCTTCACCAAGATCGCGCTGCCGGAGATGAAGCGCTTCAAATACAATCTTGGCGTTTCCGCCGGTTGTATCGCAGCCTCGGGTACCCTGGCGGCGTTGATTCCGCCCTCGATCGCCATGGTCATCCTCGCCGTGCTTACAGACCAATCCATTGGCGCCTTGCTGATGGCGGGTGTGGTCCCTGGCTTGTTGACTGCTGCATTCTATATGGGTGGGGCCTACATCTTCGTTCGCATTCGACCGGATTGGGCGCCGTTGACCGGTGAGTCCTATTCGTGGCGGGAGAAGCTGCAGGGGCTGCGTGGTGTCTGGGCCATCATGCTGCTGGCAGCCGTCGTCATAGGCGGGTTGTATTTCGGTGTTTTTGCACCATCGGCGGCCGGCGCTGCCGGCGCAGCCGGTGCGGCACTGATCGCTTTCCTGTCGCGTCGCCTCAGCTTGCGGGAATTCTGGAATGCCATGCTGGAGGCGGCGCGCATCACTACGGTTCTTTTCCTGATATTCATCGGTGGCATGCTGCTCAGCCGCGCATTGCTGGTGATGGGTTTCATTGATGACCTGAATGGGATGATCGCGGGCTACGGTATATCCGCCGGCATGTTTATCGCCCTGGTCATCATCATATACTTTATTCTCGGCATGTTCGTGGATTCCATATCGATCATGGTGATCACGCTGCCATTCATGTTCCCAATTTCCCAGGTGCTGGGCATCAACGCGATATGGTTTTCGGTTCTGCTGATCAAGCTGGTTGAAATTGCCGCGATCACGCCGCCTGTTGGCCTCAATCTCTATGCTGTGCAGACAGCAGCCGCAGGAGAAGTAAATTCACGACAGATATTCGTGGGTGTATTGCCTTTCGTCGCAACGGAAATCGTATTGCTGGCTGTTCTTATCATGGTGCCGGAATTTGCCACTTGGCTTCCGGACCAGATGCGGCGCTGAGCTTGAGGGGGGATAGTATGCCTGAGTGGTATCCGAAAAAGCGTGTCGGCGATCTGGTAGATGACGTAGCGCGCCGCTTCGGCGACAAGGAGGGCTTGGTCTACAAGGACAAGCGCTACAGCTTCCGCGCCATGGCCGAGCAGGTCGATTTGGCGGCGCGGGCGCTGCTGGCTCTGGGTGTGCAGCGCGGCGAGCATGTGGCTTTATGGCTGAATAACCGCGACGAGTGGATATTTCTGCAATATGCCATCGCCAAGATCGGCGCGGTTCTGGTGCCGGTCAATACGCGTTTCCGCAGCAACGATATCGAATATCTGCTGCGTCAATCGGACAGTGCCTACCTGATCACCCATGACGTGTCCGGACCGATCAACTACCTTGATATTGTACGCGACGTGGTGCGGTTGCCGGAGAGCGGCGACGTGGTGAACGACGACAATTTCCCGAAACTGCGCAAGGTGGTGATTCTGGGCGAGGCTGACTATGCCGGCACGGTTTCCTGGGATGCCGCCAAGCAGTCGGGGGCCGGGGTGAGTGCAGACAAACTGGCGGCGCGTGCTGCTTCGGTTGATCCAGACGATACCACGTTGATCCTTTATACCTCCGGCTCCACCGGTTTTCCCAAGGGTGTGATGCATACCCACATCATCATCCGGGTACTGGAAGAGCGCGCCTTCAAGCATAGCCTGAGTGACCGCGACGCGATCATCAACTATTTGCCGCTGTTCCATGCCTTCAGCATCTCCGAAGGCTCGCTGATGTCGATGGTCAGCGGTGCGCGCCAGGTGCTTACCGAACTCTTCGATCCAGCGGAAGCGCTCGATCTGATCGAGCGGGAGCGCATTACCATCGCGCATGGCTTCGACACCCATATCATGATGCTGATGGATGAACAGCAGAAGCAGCCGCGCGATATCAGCACATTGCGGGTCGGCTGGCTGCCGGCCGGTCCATCGAATGTGGTGCCGACTGCCCGGAAGGCCTGCAGGATACTGGCGCCGATCAAGACTTTCTCCGGCTTCGGCATGACCGAGACCTGGACTGGTGCCTGCGTCGGTGCGCTCGACGATACCGACGAGCAGCGCTGTGAAGCATCCGGCCGGCCAGCATTGGGTTTCGAGGTGCGGGTGGCCGATCCGATAACCAACATCCCGCTTGGCATCAATGAGCAGGGTGAAATCCAGGTGCGAGGCCCCAGCGTGATGAAGGGCTATTACAACAAGCCCGCCGAGACCAAGGCGACCTTCACCGAGGATGGCTGGCTCAAATCCGGGGATGTCGGTTTTTTCCGTGAGGACGGCTGCCTGCGTTTCTTCGGCCGGATCAAGGATATGCTCAAAGTCGGCGGTGAGAATGTCGATCCGCTGGAGATCGAGGGGTTCATCCTCGGGCATCCGCAGGTGCAGCAGGTATCCATCGTCGGTGCGCCGGACAGGAAACTGTCGGAAGTGCCGGTCGCCTATGTGCGCAAGCTGGATGAGGCAACCATCAGCGGTGAGGACGTGATTGCCTTCTGCCGCAACAAGATGGCCAGTTTCAAGATTCCGCGCCATGTGGTGTTCGTCGAGGATTTTCCGATGACCGGATCGGGAAAGATCCGCAAGCAGGATCTGCGCGACGATGCGGCGAAGCGCTTCCCCGTCGCCACGGATTGAGTGATGGCCTTCGAGACCATCATCCGCGAAGTCGATGGGCGCGGTGTGTGCAGGTTGACGCTGAATCGGCCGGACAAGGGCAATGCCGTGTCGGAAGCGATGCAGGCTGAATTGCTGACGGCGGTTCGTGCCGCAGCTGGCGACGCCGCAGTGCGGGTGGTGGTGCTTTCCGGCCAGGGCAGAAATTTCTGTACCGGCGGTGATCTCGACTGGTTCATGCAGTCCTTCGACGATACCAGAGAAGGTCGTATCCAGCGCAGCACCGCCTTCAGCGACCTCTATGAGGCCCTGAATACTTTGCCAAAACCGTTGATCGGACGCATCAATGGCTCGGCCATCGGCGGCGGCGTGGGCCTGGTTGCGGTCTGCGACACTGTGCTGGCCCTTGCATCAGCCAAGTTCGGTTTTTCCGAAACCCGCATCGGTTTGGTTCCAGCTTCATTCTCGCCTTATGTCATTCCCCGCATCGGCGTGGCCAATGCACGCAGGACCATGCTTTCCGGCGCGCCTTTCTCCGCTGAGGTGGCGGCCAGGATCGGCCTGGTGGATGAAGTCTGCGACGATGCGATGGAGCTGGATCGGCGCGTCGCAGCGGTTGTGGAGGCGCATCTGGCCGCAGCGCCTGCAGCGGTTGCGATGACCAAACGCATGCTGGCCGGCTTCGCGATGCAACCGCCTCAGGCATCGCAAGCGCAACTCAGCGCCTTTATCGGAGATGCCTGGGAAACTGGTGAAGCGAAGCAACGCCTGACAGAGCGGCTCGGTAAACCAGGCAGCTGAGCGAGACGCATAGGCGCGGCAGAATGTCGTTTCCTGTCATTGCGCAGATGCCGGCTTGATCGGCAGACTTCTCCCCCATAGTCCGGGAGGGAAGAATGAAACCGCTGACAAAAAACATGGAACAGCCATTCCCGCATCTGTTCCAGGCGGGGCGAATGCGCAATCTGGCGCTCAAGAACCGCCTGATCATGGCGCCGATGGAATCCAATCTTGCTGCTGAAGATGGTTCTGTTTCCGATCTGATGCGCGAATATTACCGCGCCCGCGCTGTCGGCGGCATAGGCATGATCATTGTCGAGTATACTTGTGTCGACCGTCCACTCGGCTTGGGCGGACAGCCTCAGCTTGGCCTGGATGACGATGCGCTGATTGCCAGTCATGCGGAGTTGGTGCGGGCAGTGCATGCCGCCGGCAGCCGCATCTGTGTGCAACTGTTTCATGCCGGCCGGCAGACCCATCCGAAATTCACTAGCGGCCGACAGCCGATTGCCGCATCGGCAATTCCCTGCCCGATGTATCGCAAGATGCCGCGTGAGATGAATGCGGCCGATATGAACCATGTGCTGCAGAAATTCCGCGAAGCGGCGGAGCGCGCGGTGAAGGCTGGCTATGATGCCGTGGAGATTCACGGCGCCCATGGCTATCTGCCGGCCAATTTTCTCTCGGCGGCTTCCAATCAGCGCAGCGATGAGTTCGGCGGTTCTCTGGCCAACCGCCAGCGTTTCCCGCTGCGTATCGCGGAGGCCGTGCGGCAGGGTGCCGGCGATCTGCCGGTGATATTCCGCCTCTCGGCGGATGAATTCGTGATTGGCGGCACACAGATCGATGAAGCGATGGATACCGCGCGGCGGCTGGAAGCTATTGGTGTGGATGCCATTCATGTCTCTACCGGCTGCCATGAACGTATCGACCGCAATGTCGATCCGGTGTGGATGCCAGAGGGCTGGCGCCTGCCGCTGGCAAGGCAGATCCGTGAAGCGGTCAGCATTCCGGTGATCGGTGTTGGTGTGATCCGGCACCCGGAAGTGGCCGAGCAGGCGATAGCTGAAGGCTCGGCCGATTTCATTGCGCTGGGCCGGGCATTGCTGGCCGATCCGGAATGGCCGAACAAGGCGGCTGCCGGCAGGACCGCCGATATCCGGCCCTGCACATCGTGCAATTGGTGTGTGGCGCAGATCGGCACCGGTCATACGCCGGTCGGCTGTGCCGAGAATCCACGCACCGGGCGCGAAACCCAGCCACAGCCGGTATTTGTCGGCAGCCGTGAACTCGCCGTGGTGGTCGGTGCCGGGCCGGGCGGAATCGCGGCGTCATTGACCCTCGACCGTGCCGGCTACCGCGTGCTGCTGATGGAGCGCCAGGCCGCGCTGGCGCCGGGCTTGCTGGCGTCGGGCGCCGCACCCAAGAAGGACAAATTTCTCTGGTATCGCGATTATCTGGCGCACAAGCTGCGGCATTCCAATGTTGAACTGAGGCTTGGCAGCATGGCCGGTGTCGCAGACATCGCCGCGCTTTCACCGGCCCTCGTCGTGCTGGCCACCGGGTCGCGGGATCGTGAACTGGCAGGTGTCGATGGTCTCGACTTGCCGCTGGTGAAGTCGGCCTATGCCGTGCTGGCGGGAAGCGACAGCATCCGGCAGGGGCCGGTGGTGATCTATGGTGCCGGCGAGGTCGGCTGCGAGGCGGCGAAATTCGCCGCCGGCAAGGGCTTCGACGTGATTCTGGCGACGCGTTCCAGCGACGCCAATGCCTTGTCGCGCTCCACCTATTTACGGATCTATCGCGAGCAGTTCATTGCAACCATCCGGGCCTATCCGAATATCAGGATCGAACTGGGCGCGGCGCTGCGGTCGGTCAGTCCGGATGCCGTGCATCTGGAGCGCGATGGACAGGAGATTACATGGCCCGCCGGTCAGCTTCTGCTCGCGGTTGGCAGATTGCCGAACGATGATCTATCGGCCGGCCTGGAGGCTGCCGGCATATCGACCCTGGTGGTTGGCGATGCTGTGGATGTGCGCCGTATCGGTGATGCCGTACACGATGCCTACTGGAAGATTCGCGATATGACGCGGCGGATCAATCCGCAAGGGGTGGCCATAGAAAGCGTCGATTTCCTCTAAGCCATACCGATTTTACAGCGGCAGGCGGTAGACCCGTTTTGCGGTATCGTGGAACAGGGCGTCTTTCTCGGTTTCAGAATAGGCAGTGGTCAGGCGCTTGAAACTGTTCCACAGCACGGGATAGGCGATGGCGACGCCGTCCACCGGGAAATTGCTTTCGAACATGCAGCGCGAGGGGCCGAATTGCGTGATGACGTGATCGAACCAGGCGGTGTAATGCGTTGCATATTCCTTCGAATCGAGCGGCCGGTCGCGCTTGTGCCAGCCGAAGCCGGCCGGCGACATCGCCATGCCGCCAAGCTTGATGCATAGATTCGGGCATTGCGCCAACTGGGCGATATTGCTTTTCCATTCCTCGAAATACTCGGCATGGCGGCCCTTGTAGGGACCGACACCGATCACACCGCCCATATGGTTGCAGATGATGGTGGCCTCAGGCACGGCGCGGGCCAGATCGGCAATTTCGTGCAGACGCGGAAAATAGACATAGGTATCGAAGGTGAGGCCACGTTCAGTCAGGCGCTTCAGGCCGCGCCGGAAGGCGCTATCGGCCAGCAGACCTTCCGGCGGGTTGGTATGGCCGTTCAGCAGGTTCGGATCGGGATGCCAGGCCGCCGAATTGCGGATGCCACAAAGGCGGCCGCCCGAGGCCTCGATCAGGGCATCAATCTCGGCATCGAGATTGGCGCCACGCAGATCGGCATAGCCGATCACACCGGCTACAGGGTCGCAGATTCTGGCGCGCCCCTGCTGCAATTCCCGCATCCGGGCGCCCTGTTCGGTGGCAAACCGCATTTCACCCGGTGCGCCGCCCTGGATGAAGAAATCGGCATTCGCCTCCATATGGATTGCACCACGGATATTATGCCCGGTATCGACCATGGCGAGGAAGTCGGCCGCCAGGAATTCATGGCCGCGACCGGTGAAGAAGTGGAAATGCGGATCGATAATCGGTCGATCCGGATCGATGGCAGATTCCTGCACCTGCGCAAACCAATCGCGGCGGTCGTCATGTTTCCCTGCCACCGGCGGCTCCATCCTTTGTTATTATGCCTTTAATCCAAGGGTACTGTTTTAGTGAGCATGCTGAAGAACAGAAACCAACATTCCGATACACGAGAATATATCCGTGGCGTATCCGGTGTGCCTGCCACATCGCTCCGAGGCTGTTTTGAAATTCAGGGATGGGCGTTTCGGCAGAGCAGATTCCCGCCCATGGTGACGAGGATCATGACTTGAGAGACGTCGATGCGCTTCTCATCGTCGCGCAGCAGACGCCGCCATCGGATCATCCAGCCGAAGGTTCGCTCGACCACCCGGCGCCGGTGATTGGTGCTTTGGGGCAACGCTCAGCCGTCACTGGCCGGCGGAATGGTCGGTTTTCTCCGGTCTGCGGCTCCAGCAAAAGCTGTAATAACTTTGATAAATTCCGCCGCCAAAAGGCCCACCCCCTGCTTCCGGCGGCCTGAAAATCAATCGCGGGCCAGGCACCGGATTTTCATTATTAATTGTATTATTAATTAAAATTCCCCTATAACTTGCATATCAACCATAAGGCGAGGGGGCGGCGTCATGGACCATCTGAAGGATTCCTCACAGCAGAATGCCGAGGGCAAGGCGCAGCCGGCCGTTGATTGCGCGGCCGATCCGATTGCTTCGCTGAAAACCATGTTTGTCGACATGGTGCAGGGCGGGCGGATCGCGAAGGGGCAATGCCCGGCCTTGCGGCCGGTTTTCCTGAAGCCGCATGGCGTGGCGGCGGCGCAATTCCGCATCCGGGCCGATCTGCCGGCGCAGTATCGCGTCGGGCTGTTTGCCGAGCCGGGCAAGGTTTTTGATGCCTGGCTGCGGTTTTCCTCCGACACGCTGCCCTCGATCGAAGACTACAAGACCACCCTCGGCATCGGCATCAAGCTGTTCGATGTGCCGGGCGTGAAGCTGCTCGGCAATCCGGACTCGCCGACCTTCGATTTCATCCTGCAGAATTTCGACGTGTTCTTCGTCAATACCGCCAGCGACATGTGCGCCTTCACCAAGGCCGGCGTGGTGGATGGCAATTACGATCCTTATCTCAAGGCGCATCCAAAAACCGCCGAACTGCTCGATGCCATGGCCAAGCCGGTGGCGAGTGTGCTGGCGACGCCTTACTGGAGCGGCTTGCCATTCTGCTTCGGCGACAATTATGCCAAATACAAACTGGAGCCGACGCTGTATGTCGATCCGCCGGCCTCGGATCCGGCCGACCCGACCTATCTTGCCGCCGATCTTGCCAGCCGCCTGAAGGCCGGCGAAGCGCGCTTCCGCTTCATGGTGCAATTGCGCACAACGCCGGATCGTATGCCGCTCGACGAGGCGACAGTGGTCTGGCCCGAGGATCTGAGCCAGCCGTTTCATGTCGCCGATCTGGTCATCCCGATGCAGGATATCACCGCGCGCGGCCAGGCCGAATATGGCGAAAATCTCTCGATGAATATCTGGCGCGTCACCGAGCCGCACAAGCCGGTGGGGTCGATTGCCGATGCGCGGCGTGTCGTCTATGCGGCGGCGGCGGAATTGCGGCGTAACGTCAATGGCATCGCGCTCGGCGAGCCGGATCTGCCGCGGCCGCTTGTCGTGGCGGCACCGCAAGGCAATGACAGCACCATCGTGCGTGCCGCGATTCATCCCGCTATCGGCATTGCCCGCATCGGCGATGCCAAAACCGCCTGGTTCATCGGGCCGGAAGTGGCCGATGCGCCGCCGGAAAGCGCCCCGCCACCGGATTATTACCGGGATGAGACCGGCGCCATCAAACGGCAGGCGGCGCGCTTCCGCCTCTATGGTTATAATGCCGCCGGCCAGGTGGTGAGTGAACTGACCAGCAATAATGCCGATATCACCTGGACGGTGCATGTCGCCAATCGCAAGGCGCAATGGTATCAGTTCCAATATGCGCTCGATATTCCCGAGGCGGTGAACGCATCCGACAATGCCTTTCCGCTGCGCAATCCGAAAGTGAAGGACCGCACCACGCTGGCGATTGATCCGGGGCCGCGCAGCATTGCCGGGCGCAATGTCTCCGGTCCGGCCTATGCCTTCGATACCGGCACATTCCAGGCCGCAGCGGCCGAGCCGGTGGTGGTGCCGCTCGGCGAAATCCAGACCGATGATGCCGGCCGGCTGATCTTCCTGGGCGGCCAAGGCAAATCGGCCTCGCCGACCGGCGCCCCGGTCTTTGACCCGGCCAATCCGCCGAGTTTCAACAATGCCGATGACTGGTATGACGATACATCCGATGGGCCGGTGATGGCGGCGGTCAGCATCAATGGCACAGCGATTCCGGTGGAAGCCGCCTGGGTGGTGGTGGCGCCGCCGAATTATGCGCCCGATATCGTGAGTTGGCGCACGATGTATGATCTGATGTGCGATGTGTCGGTGCAGGCGGGCTGGATGGCGCTGCCGGAAACGCCGTCATTCTGCCGCGATATCCTGCCGATCCTGCAGCGGCTGAGTAATCTGCAATGGGTCAACAAAGGCTTTGCCGCCTATTTCGGCAAGGGCTGCCCGCTTGATTTCACCAGTCCGGCATTGCTGGCCCGGCTGTCGCTGAAGCCGGCCGGGTTTGGCGCCGGCGCCGACCCCTATGGCGAGTTGCGCCGCACGCTGTTCAACGGCTTCCGCCCGCTGGCCCCGGTTGTCGCCGAGCCGGTGCAATGGCCGCATGTGCAGCCCTGGATCTATGGCGATGCCTTTGGCAGTTTTCCCGAGAATGGCCCCGGCAACATGCTGACCATGACCGGGCTTCAGGAAGCCCTGCTGCGCAAATGGGTCGAGGGCAATTTCATTGCCGACTGGCCGGACACGACCAAGCCGCCGACAACGATCAGCGAGGTGCCGCTCGCCGAGCAGCCGCATATGCTCGACAAGGCGGCATTGCATTATTGCCTCTCTGATACTTTCCACCCCGGCTGCGAGATGACCTGGCCGATGCGCCATGCCAGCCTCTATACCGCGCCGTTCCGCATTCGCCAGCGCCCGGCCGACCAGCCCGAGCCGGATTACGGCTCGGCGATGACGCCGCTTCTGGTCGAAAAGGTCGGCGGTCCGCTTTATGCCCAGCCGCCGGGCGGCATCACGCGCTGGATGGCGATCCCGTGGCAGGGCGATACGGCTTTCTGCCGCTCCGGCTACGATCCGGAATTTGATCCCTATCTGCCGACCTTCTGGGCCGCCCGCGTACCCAATCAGGTGTTGAGCGAGGATGACTATAACAAGGTGGTCGATACCAGCCTGCCGCGCAGCGACCGGGTGCAGGCCTATAACCGGCGGGTCAACTGGCTGCGGGCGATCATGAATCATGATGCACCGCAGGTGATGCTCGACATGATTGCGGAGTTTGGCCAACTCGGCATCATCGAGGCGCGTCCCGGCGTCAAGGATGACCCTGACTTCCCCGACTATATCTATGTCGAGACGCTGGCGGCCGGGAAGCTCAAGGCCGCTGCGGATCACGCCGTCCGCCTGATGGCCGCGGCGCCGCATCCGCCGACAAAACTGGAAAAGGCCGGCTGGGCTAGCCGCGAGCAGCTTGAGGCTTTCCGGGCGGTGCGTGTCCAGAAGCGTTGAGGCCAGGGCCTGCGATGTGGTGATCGCCGGTGCCGGGCCGGCGGGAGCCATCGCCGCCCACCATCTGGCGCGGGCCGGCCGGCGGGTCGTTATGCTCGACCGGCTGCGCCCGGCTTTGCTGCGGCTTGGCGAAGTGCTGCCCGGCGCTGCGCGGCGGCTGCTGGTGCGGGAAGGGCTGGGCGGGCTGCTGGCCGCCATCCCGCATCATGCCGGTGTCACCGGCGGGCTGGTGGTCTGGGGCGATGAACGGCCGGTGGCAAGTGATGCGCTCAGCGACCCCTATGGACCGGGATTGCGGCTCGACCGGGCAAAGTTCGATGCCGCTTTGCGGGCGGCGAGTATTGCCGCCGGATGCCACTGGTTTGAAAACAATCTGCACGCGGTTGAGCGACGCGATGGAGAATGGCTCGTCCATTGTGATGCAGATCCGCCGGTGCGTGCCCCGATCCTGATCGATGCCACCGGACGCGCCGCCCGGCTGCTGCGCTTGCTCGACCAGCCCCGTCAACGCGGCGCTGCCCTCGTTGCGCTTTATCAGCAGGCCCAGCCGGAGAAAAACGCCGCGATGGCGCGCACTCTGATCGAGGCCTTGCCCGATGGCTGGCTTTATGCCGGCAAACTCGCCGACAATAGCTGGGCCATCGGCTATCACACCCGGCCCGCAGCGGCTGTCCGGCTGCGCCGCTGCGCCGCCACGCGCGCCGAGCTGCTGGCCGCCGCGCCGCATCTCGCCGCCTGCCTCGGCAGGCTGACATGGCAGGGTCCGCTGGTGAGCCGCGACGCCCGCAGTGTTATTGCCACTACGCCCTGCGGGCCGGGCTGGTTCGCGGTTGGCGATGCAGCACTGGCATTCGATCCAATCGCCGGGCAGGGCCTGTTCAATGCATTGCGCACCGGCCTCGCTGCCGCCGGGGCGATCCTGGCAGAGGCAGAGTCCGGTGCGGATGCTTATGCAGCGGAACTGGCGTGCGTCACGGCGATCTATGCCAAACGCCGGCAGGCGCTCTATGCCGCCGAAACGCGCTGGTCCGGTCAGGCTTTCTGGCAGGGGCAGCAGGTGTAGGGCTGCTGTTCTTCCAGGCTCGGCCATCGCCCTCACCGTCGTCATGCCCGAGCGAAGACCCATGGCTGTCCGGTTCAGGTTCTGGTCGTTGGCGACAGGCAGAATTCACCACAAAGCCGTCATGGTCGGCGCAGGCCGACCATCCACGAGTTCTCTATTTTCAGCCGGTTAAACAAAGCAACACGTGGATGGTACGCCTTCGCGTACCATGACGGGCTTTGTTATGCGACGAGTGAAGCGCGCCTTGCGCTATCTGGCTCCTGAAATACGGGATGGTTAGGGTCCGGAGCCTACGAAGCTTTGCCGCGCGTCAGATCGGATGGCCGGATACCGAAGCGGCGGCGGAACATGGTGCTGAAATGCGAGGAACTGCTGAAGCCGACGCGATAGGCGATCTCGGTGAGGGAACGGGAATGATGATCCCAGCGCAGCAGCAGGTCATGGCCGAGTTCGATCCGGCGATTCCAGATCCAGTTCGAGACGGTCTGGCCTTCCAGCCGGAACAGCGCATGCAGGGAACGCAGCGAGATGCCGTTGCTCTTGGCGATGATTTCCGGGCTCAGCGCCGGCTCGCAGAGATGATCCTCGATCCAGGCCTTGACCGAGCGCAGGCGCGCCTTCTGCACCACCTGTTCCGACATCGGTTCATCGCCATCGGCGGCATCAAAGGCCAGCGCCAGCACGTCGAGCAATTCCTCGCCGAGCCGCCCCCGGATATTGGTATTCAGGCCGGCGCCCTGGCTGGCCAGCATCGAGCAGAATTCAACCGCGATCCGGCCCAGACCGCGTCCGGTGCTCATCGTCGCCGAGAGCGGCGCCTGACCATTGGCGAAGCGGTTGCCGAAAGCCTGGCGCGGAATCTCAAGATAGTAGGACCGCACCTTGCCGATACATTGCAGGTCATAGGGCTCCGAGGCGCAGAACAGCGCGCCGACACCGGCCGAGGTGTGGAAGCTGCTGCCCGACTGCACGACATTGACGCTGCCGGTCTGGATGAACTGCACGTAGTAGCAATCCTTATCCAGCTTCGAGAGATGGGTTTTGCGCCGCGAAATCAGTTGCTGCGACACCAGGCATTCGGTCATCGCGACATTGCCGAACTGGGTTTCGCGGATGAAGCCGTCGTAATTCTCCGGATCGTCCGCCTTGACGTTGACATGAACATAGACGTCGCAGATCGCGTCGCGCCAGGCGGCATAGCGCTTGGCACGCTCCAAAGCCTCGGTCGAGAATACCAGATCCATGAAGCCTCCCGCGCCATCCAATGGACAACAGCCTTCCGGGTCAGGCCGGCAGCCGCTTTTTGTCTCGTTCGAGCTTGAACGACGGAACGGCACATTCTTCGCCATTCCGTGGATGCGGGCAACAGGAAAACGCCAGCCCTGGGCGCCAATGCACGCACAGGCAAGATTCTTGCGCGCCTGGAAAAGAACCGCTGCCGGCTGGGTGATAAGAAAGCCGTCGTGGCCATTTGCTGGCCACCCAAAAAATGCGTTGGGAGGATAACAAGCGATGTTTCGCGCCGCGAACCTGACCCAGGAGCGTATCGTTCTGGTGCTGGCGGTGGTCCTGACCGTGGCCTTCGCCGTCACGCTGCCGGGTTTCCTCACCGCCGAGAATCTGCTCGCGCTGTTGCGCAGTGTGTCGGTGCTGGGTGTGCTGGGCATCGCCATGGCGCTGGTGGTGATCGGGCGCGGCATCGATCTGTCGCTGGTGGCGGTGATGGCGGTCTCGCTGGCCTGGACGCTGAACCAGGTCGCCAACGGCGTGCCGCTGAGCATGGCTTTGCTGCTCGGGCTTGGCTTCTGCCTGCTGTCGGGCATCATCACCGGTATCCTGGTCGCCTATGTCGAAATCCCGGCAATCTTCGCCACCCTGGCGATGGGTACATTCATTTACGGTTTCGGGCGCTATTTCCTGATCACGCTGGATGTCGTCTACCTGCCGGATGCCGCGCGGTCGATCGTATGGATCGGCAGTGGTTCCGTGTTCGGGATTCCGGTGCCGGTGCTGATCTTCGGCGGCGTCTGCCTGCTGGGCGCGCTGTTCCTGCGTTATGTCAAATCGGGCCGCTATATCCGCGCCATCGGCGACAATCCGCTGGCGGCCAGAATCACCGGCATTCCGGTGCGGCCGGTCATCGTGATGCAATATGCGCTGTCCGGCATGATCGGCTTCATTGCCGGGCTGGTCACCGCCACATCGGTTGCCAGCATGAATATCCGCGTCGCCAATTCCACCTTCGTCTATGACGTGATCCTGGTCGTGGTGCTGGGCGGCATCGGCCTGTCGGGCGGCAAGGGCGGGGTGCGTAACGTCATCGTCGGCACCTTGCTGATCGGCGTGCTGATCAACGGCATGACGATCATGGATGTGCAATACACCGTGCAGAATGTGATCAAGAGCCTGATCCTGCTCGCGGCCATCGTTGCCGATACCATCATCAATCCACGCGACGAGCAGACCGCACAACAAGGCGATATCTGAAACGCTCATCATAACAAAAACCATCGGAGGAAATCATGAAGGTCATTACCGGACTGCTCACGGCAGCCGCCATCCTGTCGGCCAGCGCCATGGCCAGCACCTCGGCCACGGCACAGGGGATCGACGATCCCGCGCGGGCTGCGCATTACGCGGCCTTCAAGGGCAAGCGGGTGGTTTTCATCCCGATTGCCATGGGCTTTGATCTCACCGAAGGCTGGGCCGCTGGCATCCGTGCGGCGCTGGAACCGCTTGGGGTGAAATTCGATATCCGCGATCCGAACTGGAATACCGATGCCGGGGCCCAGGCGATCACCTCGCTGATCGCCGAAAAGCCCGATGCCATCGTGGTGCATAATCCGGATGTGCAATCCTATGCCCGCCTGCTCAAGCGCGCGGAAGAGGCCGGCATCTATGTGATCCAGGTCAATATGCGCTCCAGCTATTCGACCGATGGCTTTGCCGGCGCCGATTATGTCGGCATGGGCGAGCGCATCGCCAATCGTCTGGTCGAGAAATGCAGCCCGGCCAATGGCGGCAATGGCAAGATCGCCATCATGCAGGGTGTGCTGACTGCGGCGGCCAGTGCCTATCAGATGAAGGGCCTGGACAATGTGCTGTCCAAGAATCCGCAGATGAAGATCGTCTCCAACCAGGCCGCCGACTGGGATGCCACCAAGGCGCGCAGCATCATGGCCACGGTGTTGCAGCAGCATCCCGATCTCTGCGGCGGTGTCGGCTTCTGGGATGTGATGGATGTCGGCACCGGCGCCGCGATCCGTGAATCCGGCAAGAAAGTCCACTGGATCACCCAGGGTGGCGGCAACCAGGCCGCCTGCGACAACCTGAACAAGGATGTCTATAGCGAGGTGGTGAGCTACGACGTGCCGGCCCAGGCGCGCGACATTGCCAACATCATCCAGTCGCTGTTCCAGAACAAGCCGAAGCCGGGCGCGACCAAGACCACGCTGTTCTCGCCGCTCACCTTCATCACCAAGGAAAACATGAAGCCCGGCGCCTGTTGGTCGCTGGAAGCCAAGAAGTAACTCCCGTCATTCCGGCGCCGGACCTGCGGGTTCGGCGCCGGAGCATGTATCCAGAGACAGGGCCGCAGATGTCGATTGCAGATACCATCGCCTACTGGCGCTACCGGCTGGTGCCAGACCATATCATCGGCGAAATTCTCGCCAAGAGGTGGATCGACAACGCCATCCCGTTTGCCATCCTGGTTGCCGTGCTGATCGGCTTCGGCAGCGTGGTGCCGGATTTCCTCAGCCTGGGCAGCTTGACGGCATTGACCGGGCAGTTGGGCGAATTCGGCATCGTCGTGCTGGCCATGACCATTGTCATGATGGCTGGCGGCATTGATCTCAGCGTCGGCTCGGTGCTCGCGCTGGCCAATATCACGGCGCTGGCGATGCTGAACATTTTCGGGCTGCCGGTCGGTGTGGCCTGCCTGATCACGCTGGCGGTGGGGGCCACGGTTGGCCTGGTGAACGGGTTGCTGATCGGCTATCTGCGCCTGCGCGCCTTCCTCACCACATTAGTCACGCTGATCATCGTGCGCGCCATTGTCGATATGCTGTTGCTGAAATATGCCGTGCAGATTTCCGCCGGCTTTGTCGATTCCGCGCTGTGGGATTTCATCGGCGATGGCAAGATCGCCCAGGTGCCGTTCAGCTTCGTGCTGTTCCTGGTCTTTGCCATCCTGGTGCATCTGGTGCTGAGCCGCACACGGCCGGGCTGGCATCTGATGGCGGTGGGCGGCTCGCGCCGGTCGGCGCATAATGTCGGGATTCACGTCCGCCGCACCGTCTGCCTCACCTATGTCACCTCCGGCACGCTGGCGGCTCTGGCCGGCTTCCTGTTCGCCGCCCGTCTTGGTGGCGCCGGCGCCGATGTCGGCATCGGGCTGGAGATCACGGTACTGACGGCGGCGGTGCTGGGCGGCAACAGCCTGGGCGGCGGTCGCGGCTCGGCGGCCAAGGCCGTGCTTGGCGCAATCACCGTGATGCTCATCATCAATGGCCTGGTGCGGGTCGGCGCCGGCAGTGGCGCCAATTCGCTGATCCTCGGCTTGATCCTGCTGGTAGCCGTCGCCATCGATGTGCGCTGGCTGAAAAACCGCCACAAGGTGCTGGCCAAGGTCTATGTCTCGCCGGCCTTCCGCAGCCTGCCGGCGGCGCCCGGCACTGAGCGTGGCTCGGCCTCACCCTATGCCCTGAATGATCGTTTGCGCGATGTCTCTGCCATCGGTCTCAATCAGGTCGATGGGCCTGAGGATGTGATCCTCGATGAGAATGACCATATCTATGCCGGCACCCGCACCGGCGATATCGTGCGTTTCCTGGCGCCTGACTATGCGCAGCAGGAGGTTTTCGCCCATGTTGGCGGCCGGCCGCTCGGCATGGCATTTGCGCGCGATGGCGCGCTGATCGTCTGCATCGGCGGCATGGGGCTCTATCGGATCGACAGGGACCGGCAGATCAGCAAGCTGACCGATGAAACCAATCGCACGCCGTTCTCGATCATCGATGATGCGCGGCTGCGGCTGGCCGACGATCTGGATATCGCGCCCGATGGCCGGATTTTCTTCAGCGAGGCCACCATCCGTTATGAGATGCATGAATGGCCGGTCGATGGGCTGGAATCACGCGGTAATGGCCGCATCATCTGCTACGACCCGCGCAGCAACACGACACGCACGGTGCTGCGCAACCTGAATTTCCCGAATGGCATCTGCATGACGCATGACGGCGAATCGTTCCTGTTCGCCGAGACCTGGAGCTGCAGCGTCAGCCGCTACTATTTCGCGGGGCCGAAAGCCGGCACTGTCGTAGCGGTGATCCCCGATCTGCCGGGACATCCAGACAATATCAACCGGGCATCGGACGGCACCTATTGGCTGGCGCTGGTCGGTGTGCGCACGCCGAGCATGGATCTGGCGCTGAAGATGCCGGGCTTTCGTCGGCGGATGGCACGGCGAGTGGCGCCGGATGAATGGCTGTTCCCCAATATCAACACCGGCTGCATCGTCCGTTTTGATGAAACCGGCCGCATCCTCGATGTGCTGTGGGATCTGGGCGGCGAGAATCATCCGATGATCACCTCCATGCGGGAACACCGGGGGCAGCTTTATATCGGCGGTATTTTCAGCAACCGCATCGGCCGGTTGCCGCTGGATGGTGCCGATCCGGACTGGACCGGGCCGCGCTCCTACTGGGGAGACGGGCAATGAGTTTCATTTTCTCCCGGGCATTGAATGCCTTTCTGGGCCGTGGCGATAGTGCGATCACCGTGCCGGCGCTGGATGGTGCATTGCGACCGAACCGGCGGCTGGATGATGCGGCAGAGCGTATCGCCGTCCGCGCGCCGGGCGGGTTGGCCGTGGGCCGTGACGGCCTGGTGGTCAGTGCCGGCCATGAATTGCAGCGCTTATCCGGCGCTGTGCTGTATCGCGCCCCCGCCGAGATCAGCTGCATCGCAGCGGTTGGCGGTGGCATCGCCATCGGTTTGGATGACGGCCGTATCAGCATTATTGGCGGTGAATTTGGTGGCGTCGAATTTGCGGCACAGGATGGCGCACGCTGCCCCACGGCGCTCTGTCAGCAGGATGATGCGCTGTATGTCTGCCATGGCTCGGCACAGCACCCGCCATTGGCCTGGCAGCATGATCTGATGCAGCGTAACGCCGTCGGATCGGTCTGGCGCTACGATCTGCACAGTGGTGACCGCCAGTGCATTGCCGCCGGCCTGGCTTATCCTGCCGGTGTGGCGATGAGCGCCGACGGCCTGATGGTAGCGGAAAGCTGGAAACATAGGGTCATCCTGCTCGACAAGAGCACTGGCGCGCTGCGACGGGTGATCCAGAGCGACCTGCCGGGTTATCCGGGGCATATCGGCCATGGCTCCGGCGCGGGTTACGTCATGACCCTGTTCGCGCCCCGCAACCAGCTGGTGGAATTCATCCTGCGTGAGGATCAATACCGGCGGCGGATGATGGCCGAGATCGATCCGCGCTACTGGGTGGCGCCGAGCTATCGCAGCGGGCGCTCCTTCTACGAGCCATTGCAGGGCGGCGGTGTGAAGCATCTCGGCATTCTCAAACCCTGGGCGCCGACCTTGTCCTTCGGCATGGTCATGCTGCTGGATGAGCAGGGCGCGCCGGTGGGTAGCTTCCAGAGCCGCGCCGATGGCATGACGCATGGCATTACCAGCGCCGTGATGCATGGCGGTGCGCTATATGCCGCATCGCGCGGCAATGATGTCGTGGTCAGGCTCGACCTTGGCAGGCAGAATCAGGTGCAGTCATGACGGCGATTCTCGAATTGCGGCGCGCCACCAAGGAATATCGCGGCGTGCCGGCGGTGAAAGATGTCAGCTTCACGCTGGAGCAAGGCGAAGTGCATGCCCTGCTGGGCGAAAACGGCGCCGGCAAGTCGACGCTGACAAAAATGCTGGCGGGTGTCGTGGCGCCGACGACGGGCGATATCCTGCTCGATGGCCAGCCGGTCGGCCTGCGCAGCCCGTCGGATGCGCTGAACAAGGGCATCGCCATGGTGTATCAGGAAACCAGCCTGGTGCCGTCGCTGACCGTGGCGCAGAATCTCTATCTCGGCGATGCCAAATGGTTCAACCGCCTGCGCGGCATCTACATCGCGGCACAGCAATTCCTGCAATCGCTGAATTTCCCGGTCGATCCGACCGCGCTGATATCCAGCCTCGGCGCCGGCCAGAAGCAGATGGTCGAGATCGCCCGCGCCGTGCATCACAAGGCGCGCGTGATCATCTTCGATGAGCCGACCGGCACCTTGACGCCGGAGGAAAAGCACCATTTCTTCGCCCTGGTCAAACGGCTGCGGCAACGCGGCGTCTCGATCATCTTCATTTCCCATGCGCTGGAAGAGGCGCTGCAGATTTCCGACCGCATCACCATCCTGCGCGATGGCGAGCATGTCGTGACGGATCGCACCGACAGTTTCGACCGCGACCGTATCGTGCGTGCCATGGTCGGCCGCACCCTGTCGGACGAACTTTATGGCAAGGCCGGCGAACGTCGGGTCCGGCCGGCCGGCCGCAAGGTGCTCAGCGTGCAGAATCTGTCGATGGGCACCATGGTGCGCAACAACACCTTCTCGGTCTTTGCCGGGCAGATCACCGGCATATTCGGCCTGATCGGCTCCGGCCGCACGGAAACCGCCAAGGTGATCGCCGGCATTCTCAAGCGCGATTTTTTCCACGGCGGCCAGGTGCGCCTGGATGACCGCCCGGTGCGATATCGCGTGCCGCGACCGGCCATCCGGGATGGCATCATCTATGTCACCGAGGACCGCAAGCTGGAAGGCTTTTTCGAAACCATGTCGGTGGCCGAGAATATCTATGTCGCTGCCATGGCCGGCGGACAAAGCCGCTCCAGGCTGGTCAGCATGTCGGAGATGCAGGCACTGGCTGAGACATGGACCAAGGCGCTGAATGTCAAGGTGATCAATGCCGATGCCCGGGTGATCGAACTCTCGGGCGGCAACCAGCAGAAGGTGGTGGTCAGCAAGGCGCTGGTGCAGCAGCCGAAGCTGATCATCTTCGATGAACCAACACGCGGCGTGGATGTCGGCGCCATCGCCGAAATTCACCAGTTGATCAATCGCCTGGCCGATGAGGGCATGGCGGTGATGGTGATTTCCTCCTACCTGCCGGAAATCCTGCATCTGTCAGACCGCATTCTGGTCTCGCGTCAGGGCCGCATCGTCGAGGAATTCACCGGCGGCCAGGCCGATGAGGAAACCATCATGTATGCGGCGGTTCATTGAGCCGTCCGGAGTGACAAAATGCGGACCACCAAAGCCATCCGGACAATTGCCGACATTGCCGATATCGCGGCGATCGAGGCCATGTCCTATGACGCGCTGATCCCGGCGCAAACCTTGCTGGACCTGTTCCGCGCAACGGCGGAACAACATCCGGCGCGGCCGGCACTGACCCTGCTGCCGGCCGGCGGCTTTGATGGCCGCTCGGTCACACTCACGCATGCCGAGTTGTACCGGGCGATCATCCGCGCTGCCAACTTCTTCCATCGCCTGCATGGCGGGAATGTGCGCGGTGTGGTGGCGTTCCTGACGCCGGTGCTGCCGGGTATGGTGGAAGCGCTCTATGGTGCGCAGACCGCAGGCGTGGCCAGCACGATCAACTATCTGCTGAATGCCACGGTGATCGCCGATCTGCTCACTGCGGAAGGCGCCACAACCTTGGTGATTCCCCCACCGGAACTGGACCCGGAGATCTGGGCCAAGGCGAATGAGGTTATCGCGCTGATGCCTGGCCTGCGCCATATCGTGGTGCTGGGCGCATCGGGCGCGGTCGCGGCCGGACAACTCGATTTCCAGGCCGAGCAGGCTGGATGCCGCGAGACCGGCCTGGATTTCGACAGCGGCGCCGGGCGCGATACGGTTTGCGCCCTGTTCCATACCGGTGGCACCACCGGCCGTCCGAAGCTGGTGCAACTGACGCATGGCAATCAAATCCACGCTGCCTGGAGTTTTGCCCAGGTGCATGGCCTGGATGAAGATGACGCGGTGATCAACGGTTTTCCGCTTTTCCATGTCGGCGGCACGATCACTTCCGGCCTGTCGGTGCTGGCGGCCGGCGGGCATATGGTGGTGCCATCGCCCTATGGCCTGCGCGACAAGGGCGTGATCGCCAGCTACTGGAAAATTGCTGAAGCCTTCCGGCTGACCATTGTCGGCGGCGTGCCGACATCGATTGCGGCGATCAGCGAAATCCCGATCGGCGATGCCGATATTTCGTCGGTCCGCATGGCGCTCACCGGCGGCGCGGTCTGTCCCAGGGCCGTCAGCGAGCGTTTCCAGGCGCGCACCGGCATCCGGCTGTATGAAACCTATGGCATGACCGAAACGGCGGCAGCCATCGCCTTCAATCCCGGCCGCGCCACGCCGGTGCAGGGCAGTGTCGGCTTCCGCGCGCCCTTTGCGCAAACCCGCATCACCAGCCTCGATCCGCAGCAGCCGGAGGCGCTCTGCGCGCCGTTGCAAAGCGGCTTGGTGCAGGTCAGCGGTCCGCAGGTTTTTCCCGGCTATGTCGATCCCGCGCATAACCGGGGCATCCGCAGTCCGGATGGCTGGCTGATCACCGGTGATGTCGGTTATCTGACCGAGGATCAGCGGCTGGTGCTGACCGGCCGCGAGAAAGACCTCATCGTGCGCAGCGGGCATAATATCAATCCATCCGATATTGAGGATGTTGCCAATATTTTTCCCGGCGTGCAGATCAGTGCCGCCGTGGGCATGCCGGATGCCTATGCCGGGGAAGTGCCGGTGCTGTTTGTGGTGGCATCACCTGATGCTGACCTGGATATGCCGGCGCTGGAACGGCATCTGCATGATGCCATCGCCGAGCCGCCGGCGCGGCCGAAACGGATTTTCCGGATCGATGCACTGCCGATCACGGCGGTGGGCAAGATCGTCAAGAACGATCTGCGTGACCGCGCCATCGAGGAAAAACTGCGGACGGAAATCTCCGCCGCCTTCGGCACACCGGTCGAGGCAAAGATCACGGTTGGCAAGGATGACAAGCTGAACACCGTGGTGCGGGTCGAACTCGCGGTTGTCGAGGGTGCCGCCCTGGCGGCGTTGCGCGCAGCACTGGAGCCATTGCCGCAGCGCTATGACATTCTGGCCGCAACACCCGAGACCGAACCTGTGCTGCTCAGCCGGGATGGATATGTCGCCACCATCACGCTCAATCGACCGGCGGCGCTGAACGCGCTGTCACCGGAAGTGGTGGATGCGCTGGATCGTGTGCTGGACCAGGTGCAGGCCGATCCGGCGATCCGCGCCGTTATCGTCACCGGGGCCGGCCGGGCCTTCTGTGCCGGCGGTGATCTGCTTGGCTTCAGCCGCGATCTGGCGCTTGATCCGACGGCGCTGATCGACACATTGGCCTATAATCAGCGTGTGCTCGAAAAGCTGAGATTGTTGCCGATGCCGGTACTGGCGGCGGTGAATGGTGTGGCGGTGGCCGGCGGGCTGGAAATGATTCTCGCCTGCGATGTCGTCATCGCTGCGGAAAACGCGAAGATCGGCGATGGCCATGCCCGCTATGCCATCGTGCCGGCGGCGGGGTCGACGGTGCAATTGCTGACCCGGATCGCCGGTGCGCAGGCCATGCACATGCTGTTCAGTGCCGAGCTGTTTCCGGCGCAGCGCTGCATGGAATGGGGCCTGGTCACCGAAGTGGTGCCGGCCGAGCGGCTGGCAGTCAGGGCGATGGAGATTGCGCAGCAATATTGCCAGCAGAGCCCGGCAGTGCTGCGGCATATGAAGGCGCTGACCCGCGCCGTGCATGACGGCAGCCTGCGCGCCGGACTGCGCGCCGAACTGGCAGCCTTCAATATTCATCTGAGCAGCCGCGAGCTTGCCGAAGGGCTGCGGGCCTTCCAGGAAAAGCGGTTGCCGCAATATTGAAGGATTTTCTGCATTTTGCTTTGTTGGGGGAGAAAATCACCCGATTGCCGTCATCACGCTGGTGCTGTCGCCAATTCAGCTTGCCGCACCGCGTGCAGCCACCGGCCACAGGCATTCCACACGGCCATGACGGATGCCGACATACCAGTCGTAGCGATCCACCGTTGGATCACAATGCCCCGGCACCAGGCGTAGTTTCTCGCCCAGGGCTGGCGGGGCCACGATCTCGCTGCTGAAAACCAGCTTGCCATGTTCATCGGAGGCGCCGCTGACCGTGATATCCGGGCGCTGCCAAACCAGCGGCAGGCCACTATCGACGGCATAGGCCTTATGCCCGGCATCCACCACGCCGATGCCGGGGCCGGGCCGGCTCATTACCGTGGCAAGCACAAACAAGGCCTGGCGGAAGGGTGAACTGTGGCTGCCATCGGCGGCCAGGTTGCGGCTGTAATCGGCATCCATGAAACAATAGCTGCCGGCCTGCAATTCGGTATAGACGCCGGAGGCCAGTTCAAACGGATAGGTGCCGGTACCGCCACCGCCGACAATGGGGCAGGCGATGCCATGCTGGCGCAGATCGTCGAGGCAGCGCGCGGTGATCTCGGCGGCGGTGGCGATGGCGGCCTGGCGCTCGGTGAAGGCGCGCAGATGCTGGGCGCGGCCATTATAGGCCTGCAGGCCGCCGAAACGCAGATGGCGCGAGCCGGCGATGCGCTGGCACAGCGCCAGGGCTTCCGGTCCGGCCACAACGCCGCAGCGCCCCATGCCGACATCGATCTCGACCAGCAGAGTGAGGCGCTGCCCGGCGGCTTCGGCAGCTTGCTCCAGTGCAGTGACCTGGACCGGATGATCAACGCAGATCGCCAGGCGGGCGAGGCGGGATAATGCCGCGAAGCGGGCCAGCTTGGCGGCACCCACCACCTGATTCGAGACCAGGATATCCGGCACCCCGCCCCAGGCCAGGATTTCGGCTTCCGACACTTTCTGCACGCATTGACCCACGGCGCCACGCGCCATCTGCAGACGCGCGATGACCGGGGATTTATGGGTTTTGGCATGGGCGCGCAGCCGGATGCCGCTGGCCGCCACGGCGGCGGCCATGGTGTCCAGGTTATGCTCGAAGGCATCCAGATCGATCAGCAATGCCGGCGTCTCCACCTCCTGTTCGAGCATGCCAGGTTGGGCGGGCGGTGGTTGCAGCATGGTGGTTCCTGTTCTTCGCGCGAGAAACTAGTTCACCTGCCGGATATGGCGGATCGGGCGGCCGGGCACCAGGGCTTCAGCGGCGGAAACGATGGCATCGGCATCCAGGCCGTGATGGTGATACAGGTCGTCGATGGTGCCGGTCTGGCCAAAATGCTCCACCCCCAGGGCCGAAACCCGATGACCCTTCACGGCGCCGAGCCAGGCCAGCGTGGCGGGATGGCCATCCAGCACCGAGACGATGCCGCAATGCGGCGGCAGCGGCGCGAAGAGCCGTTCGATATGGCTGCGGGCCTGAGGCAGGCCACGGCGCCGGGCGCGCTGCGCCGCCGACCAGCCGGCATTCAGCCGGTCGGCCGAGGTGATGGCCAGCACCGCGACATCGCGCCGGTCCTCCGCCATCAGTGCCGCCGCCTCGATGGCCTCCGGCGCCAACACACCGGTATAGGCGATCACGATATCGGTATTGGCGCTCGGCGCGCGCAGCCAATAAGCACCATCGATGATATCCTGGCGCAGAGCGGCGCCGATCTCGCGCTTCGGCTGTTCCAGCGGCCGGGTCGAAAGGCGCAGATAGACCGAGCCGCCGGTTTCATCGCGCAGCCAGGTGCGTTCATCCGGCTGGCCTTCGCCATCGCGTTGCAGATAGTCGAAGGCGAAACGCAGGATGATGGCCAGTTCATCGACATAGGCCGGTTCAAACGCCGCCAGGCCATCCTGGGCCATGCCGATCAGCGGTGTGGCAATCGATTGATGCGCGCCGCCTTCGGGCGCCAGCGTCACCCCGGAAGGGGTCGCCACCACGATGAAGCGGGCATCCTGGTAGCAGGCATAATTCAGCGCATCCAGGCCACGGCAGATGAACGGATCATACAGCGTGCCGATGGGCAGCAGGCGCTCGCCAAACAGCGAATGCGACAGGCCGAGCGCAGAGAGTAGGGTGAACAGGTTCATCTCGGCAATGCCGAGTTCGAGATGCTGGCCGGTGCGCGAGAAATTCCAGTTGAAGGTGGAGGGAATCCGCTCCTTCTTGAACAGGTCGGCAACCGCTTCCAGCGCGAACAGGCCGCGCCGGTTGACCCAGGCACCGAGATTGGTCGACACCGTGACATCGGGCGCCGTGGTCACGATACGGTCGGAAAGCGGTCCGGGCAGGCGCGCCAGTTCATGCATGATCAGGCCGAAGCCATGCTGGGTGGAGACTTCCTCCTGGCGCGGCAGCGGCAGCGCATCCGGCACCGGGATGCGCGGCGCGGCCAGGCGGCGCTGCTTCAAGTTGTTGTAGGGCGCGCGGTCGATAAACGCGGTCAATGCGGCGGCGCTGTGGTTGAGGCCTTCGAAAGGCTCCCATTCATGGCCCGCGCGGATGCCCTGTTCGGCCTGGAAGGCCGCCAGCTGTGCCGGTGTCAGCATGCCGGCATGGTTATCCTTGTGGCCGGCCAATGGCAGGCCGAAGCCCTTCACGGTATAGGCCAGGAACACCACCGGCCGGTCATGGTCGATACGGTCGAAAGCCTCGGTCAGAGATGCCAGATCATGGCCGGCGAGATTGGTCATCAGCCGCGCCAGTTCCTGGTCGCTGCGGCTTTCGATCAGTTGCGTGACAGCGCCCTGGTCGCCGAGATCGTCGCGCAGGCGTTTGCGCCAGGCGGCGCCGCCTTGGAAGGTGAGGGCGGAATAGAGCTGGTTCGGGCAGCGGTCGATCCAGTCGCGCAATTGCTCGCCGCCCGGCTCGCGGAAGGCGGCTTCCAGCAACTGGCCGTATTTCAGCGTCACGATGTCCCAGCCGAAGGCGCGGAACAATGCTTCCAGGCGATCATAGAGGCCTTCGCGCACCACGGCATCCAGGCTCTGCCGGTTATAATCGATGATCCACCAGGTGTTGCGCAGGCCGTGTTTCCAGCCTTCCAGCAGGGCTTCGAAGATATTGCCTTCGTCCATTTCGGCATCGCCGATCAGCGAGATCATGCGGCCGGTTTCGGTCTGTGGCGCCCAGCCATGCGCCTTGACGTAATCCTGCACCAGGCTGGCGAAGATGGTCTGCGCCGCGCCAAGCCCGACCGAGCCGGTGGAGAAATCGACGTCGTTGGTATCCTTGGTGCGCGACGGGTAGGATTGCACGCCCTTATAGCCGCGAAATGCCGCCATCTTCTCCTGGCTCTGGCGGCCCATCAGATAGTGGATGGCGTGGAATACCGGACTGGCATGCGGCTTCACCGCAACGCGGTCATAAGGGCGCAGCGAATGGAAATACAGTGCCGTCATGATGGTGGCGAGCGAGGCGCTGGAGGCCTGGTGGCCACCCACCTTCAGGCCGTCGGTCTTCTCGCGCAGATGATTGGCGTGATGGATCATCCAGGTCGAAAGCCAGAGCACCTTGCGCTCCAGTTCGCGCAGCATTTGCAAGTCGTCGTCTTTGCCCGGAATCATCTGCCGTCACCATTGCTTGTATCCGCCAAGCCTAAGTGTTTCCGCTGAGCAGTGTTTTGCAAAATCTCCTGGCTGGCTGCTATAACTTGCAAAAATCTTGCGCCAGGAGGCCAAAATGAGAAAAGAACTTGTCGCGCTGGATCGCATCGATAAAAAGATCATCAAGGCGTTGCAGGAGAATGCGCGGCTGTCGAGTCAGGAATTATCGGCGCGGGTCGGCATTTCGCCGTCGCCTTGCTGGCGTCGCGTGAAGGCGCTGGAAGAAGCCGGCGTGATCAGCAAATACGTCACGCTGGTCAATCCCGATACGCTCGGCCTGTCGATCAGCATCTTCACCAATATTTCGCTGGACAAGCAGATCGAGGCGGCGCTGGAGACCTTCCAGAAGGCGGTCAGCAAGCGGCCGGAAGTGATGGAATGCTACCTGATGACCGGCGATTACGATTATCTGCTGCGCGTGGTGGTCGGCAGCCTGCAGGATTATGAACGTTTCCTGCTCGACCACCTGACCCGGATTCCAGGTGTGTCGAGCATCAAATCAAGCTTCGCGCTCAAGCAGGTGAAATACACCACCGCTTTGCCGGTGGCCTGAACCGCCGGTTATTCGGCGGCGGCGGCCTGGTCCACCAGATCGAGGATGTCCTCCGGCGCCAGCGGATGTTTGGCGATGCGGGCGCCAAATGGTGCCAGGGCATTCTCGATGGCGGCGATCACGGCGGCGGCGGCCGGAATCGTGCCGCCTTCGCCGGCACCCTTGATGCCGAGCGGATTATTCGGTGCCGGGGTTTCGAGATGATGAATCTCGATCCGTGGCATCTCGGTGGCGATGGGCAGCAGATATTCACCGTAATTGGTGGTCAGCGGCTGGCCGCTTTCATCATGCACCATGCGTTCGAACAGCGCATTGCCGATACCATGCACCACGCCGCCGATGATCTGGCCATCCACCAGGCGCGGATTGATCAGCCGGCCGCAATCATGCGCCACCACATAGCGCAGGATGCGCACCGCGCCGGTTTCGATATCCACTTCCACTTCGCAGGCATTGGCGCCATTGGCAAAGGTAAGCTGCTTGGCATCAAAATAGGCGGTGGCGCTCAGGCCCGGGTCCATGCCCTTGTGGGTCGGGATGCCGGCAATGCCGTTCAGTTTGGTGGCAATGGTGCCGAGCGGCACCTTCATGCCGGGCACACCCTTCACCTGCACCACACCCTGCTCGATCTCCAGATCGGCTTCGGCGGCTTCCAGCATGTCGGCGGCGACGCGCAAGGCCTTCTCGCGCACCTGGGCGGCGGCCAGATGCACCGACGAGCCGGCAGTGACGGCGACGCGGCTGGCAATGGTGCTGATGCCGAGCGGGAATTTGCCGGTATCGGCCTGTTCCACTGTGACATGCTCCAGCGCCACGCCAAGCAGATCGGCACAGATTTGCGCCAGCACGGTGGCGTGGCCCTGGCCCTGGCTGGCAGCGCCGGTTTCGACCTGCACACGGCCGGTGGGCAAAACGCGCACCGTGGCACCTTCGAATGGCGCCAGGCCGGTATCTTCCACGCAACTGGCGATGCCGAGGCCAAGATAGCGGCCTTCGGCGCGGGCGGCGGCCTGGCGCGCCGGGAAGCCGGCCAGGTCGATCTTGTCCAGCGCCAGATCGAGCGTGGCGTGAAAATCGCCGCTGTCATACTGCACCGGTGAGCCGTCACGCGCCTTCATGCCGGTGGTGTAGGGCATCTGCTCGGCGCGCACAAAGCTGCGGCGCCGGACTTCCTCTGGCGGCAGATTCAATTCCTGCGCCACGCGGTCGGCCAGGCGTTCCAGCACAAAGCAGGCATTGGGCCGGCCGGCGCCGCGCACCGGCGTGGTCGGCACCATGTTGGTGTAGGCCACGTTCAGGGTCAGGTCCAGGCCCTGCAAGGCATAGGGGCCGGGGAAGGAGCCGATGCTGGTGGCCGGCAGCACCAGGCCATAAGGCACATAGGCACCATTGTCATGCAGGCAGGTACCGCGCACCGCCAGCAGGCGGCCATCCTGGCTGGCTGCCACTTCCACATCCCAATATTGATCACGCTGCTGCGTGGTGGCGACAAAATGCTCGCGCCGGTCCTCGATCCACTTCACCGGGCGACCGGCAAGCAGGGTGGCCAGCATCAGCGCGGCTTCCTCGGCATAGAAAGCCGCCTTGGGGCCGAAGCCGCCGCCGACATCGGGGCAGATCACCCGCACATCGTTTTCCTCGCGGCCGAGATAGGCCGCCAGGAAACGGCGCACCAGATAGGGCGATTGCGACGAGGTATAGAGCGTCATCTGGCCGGAAAGCGGATCGGCATTGGCGATCACGCCACGGCATTCCATGGCGTGGCAGCCGCCGCGATGCATCTCGATACGCTCGCGAAACACATGCGGCGCCGTGTCGAACAGCCCGGCGACATCGCCGAAGCCGCCGCGCATCACCGCCACCAGATTGTCCGGTGCATCGCGATGCACTTTGGGCGCATCCGGCGCCAGCGCCTGGCGGCAATCGGCCACCGCCGGCAACGGGTCGTAATCCACCTGCACCAGGGCTGCCGCATCCTCGGCCTGGGCGCGGCTTTCCGCCAGCACGATGGCGATGGCTTCGCCGACATGACAGACTTCATCATGCGCCAGCGGATAATAGGTGTGGGATTGTTTCAGGATGGGCGCCGGCAGGGTCTGCGGCAGCGGCCCTGGCACCAGGGCGGCGAAATCCGCCATGGTATAGATCGCCACCACGCCCGGCATGGCGCGTGCCGCCTCGGCATCGATGCCGTTGATCACGGCATGGGCATGCATCGAGCGCACAAACGCCGCTTGCAGGCAATGCGGCGGATGGATGTCATCGACATAGCGGCCCTTGCCGGTGAGCAGGCGCGGATCTTCCAGGCGATGAACCTTGCTGCCGAAATAGCGCACACCCATGGTTCAAGCCTTTCCACGCATCTGCGCCGCCGCATCCAGCGCCGCATCGACAATGCCCTGATACCCGGTGCAGCGGCAGATATTGCCGGAAATCGCATCGCGCACCGCCGCTTCATCGGCATCCGGACTATCCTGCAGCAACGCCTTCAGTGTCATCAGCATGCCGGAGGTGCAGAAGCCGCATTGCAGGCCGTGATGTTCGCGGAAAGCCGCCTGCAACGGATGCAGGCTGCCATCGGCGGCGGCCAGGCCTTCCACGGTTTCCACCACGGCGCCATCGGCCTGCACCGCCAGCATCAGGCAGGCACGCGCCGGCACGCCATCCACGATCACGCTGCAGGCGCCGCAAACACCATGTTCGCAGCCGACATGGGTGCCGGTGAGCCGCAATTCATGGCGCAGCAGGTCGGCCAGATTGAGGCGCGGCTCCACTTGGCGTTCATAGCTTTTGCCGTTGATGGTCAGGCGCACCTGGCGTGGCGTCGGCTGGTCAGAGAGGGTTTGATCAGAGAGGGTCTGGTCAGACATGGCGGGCCTCCTGGGCACGCTTGGCGGCCTGTTCCAGCGCGCGGCGTGTCATCACGCCGGCCAGTCGCTGGCGGTAGCCGCTGGTGATATGGGCATCGGACAGTGCCTCGATGCGGCTGGCGGCTTCGGCGGCGGCGGCAAAGCTGGCGGCATTGGCCGGCTGGCCGAGCAGAGCGGCTTCCACCGCCTCCAGCCGCATCGGCTGGATATCCACCCCCACCAGCACCACGGCGGCGCGGCTGATCTGGCCTTGTGCATCCAGCGCCAGCAAGGCGCCGGCACCGACAATGGCGAAATCGCCACGGCGGCGGGAAAATTCGACAAAGCCATGGCCATGCGGCTCGGTCCAGGGTTTGAGCGCGATGCGGGTCAGCACTTCATCGGGACCCAGATTGGGCATCATGAAGCTGAGGCCCCAATCGCGCATCGCCAGCTGGCGTTCGCCGCCCGGCCCCAGGATGGTCAATTCACCATCATACAGGGCGACGATGCCGGGCTGTTCGGCGGCGGGATCGAGATGGCAAAGGCTGCCGCCGATGGTGCCGCGGCTGCGGGTCTGGATATGGCCGACCCAATCCAGCGCCTCGGCCAGGATCGGGCAATGCTGCCGCACCAGCGCATCGCGCTGCAGGCTGCGCTGGCGTGTCATGGCGCCGATGCTGAGCCGGCCCTCGGCATGGCTGGTGCCGGCCAGTTCGGGCAGCCGGTTCAGGTCGATGACATGATCGGCAATGACATAGCGCATGTTCAGCATCGGCATCAGCGACTGGCCGCCGGCCAGCAGCTTGGTGTTTTCCAGCCGGCCGAGCAAGCCGACAAGATCGTCGAGGCTGTGTGGATCGTGATAGGCGAAGGGGGCGGGCTTCATGATCGATCTTCCGCGTTTCAGCCGGCGCGGCCGAACCAGCGCGCCAGCATGGCGCGCAGCGCAGCCCATAGCAGGCTGAGGCCGGACACGGCCTGGGCGGCCGGCGGCGCGGCCGGTGCCGCTGCGGCCGTCGGCTCGGCGGCGGCGTTCGGTGCATCCTGTGCCGTGGTCGCCGGCTGTTCAGCGGCAATCGCGGCTTGCAGGTTGCGGGCGAATTGCTGCGTCAGCTGATTGGCGATTTCCTTGATCAGCCCGGCGCCCCGGCCATATTGCGCCACCGCGCCGACCAGCTGCAGATCGGTGATCGCGGTCACCCGGGTGCCGTCGCCTTCCGGCGCCAGCTGGAAGCGCACATTGGCCGAGGCATTGCCGCGCCCCTTGCCTTCGGCGCCCTTCGCCACCACCACGGCAGTGTGCGCCTGATCGTCGATGTCGCGCAATTCGGCTTCGCCGGCAAAGCTCAGTTCGATCGGCCCGACCTTGACCCGGGCGCGACCCTTGTAGCGGTTTTCACCCAGCACATCGGTCAGTTCGGCGCCAGGCAGGCAGGGCGCGATGCGGCGCACATCCAGCAGCAGCGGCCAGGCTTGCGCGGGCGGCATCGGCACGGTGAAGGAAACATCAAATTGCATGGCACTACCGCAGAGACAGGGTCAGGGGCGCAGAGGCGGGGTCAGGGGACGACAGCGGCTTGTTCCAGCGCCTTGAGCACGCGCTTGACGCCGAATTCGATATGTTTTTGCAGCAGCCGCGCTGCCAGGCGGCCATCGCGCGCCTGCAGGGCGTCGATGATTGCGGCATGCTCGGCGATCAGGCCGGCGGTGTTGCGCTCGGCCAGGGTGGAAATGCTCATCACCACCAGGCGGTCGAATTGCTCGATTACCGACCGGCCGGTTTCGGCAATGCGCCGGTTGCTGCACAGGTCGACCACGGCGCAATGGAATTCACGGTTATAGGTGACGAAGTCATGGCCGCCGCCCCAGCTTTCCAGGCTGCGGAAACGATCCAGTGCCTGAAGATCGGCCATTGCCGCATTGGCGGCCACATCCGGCGCCGCCGCCTGTTCCAGCACCATGCGCAGCCCGAACAGGTCGCGCGAATCGGAGACGGAAACCGGCGCCACGCGATAACCCTTGCGCGGCGCCACCAGCACCAGCCGTTCCGCTTCCAGGCGCATCAGGGCATCGCGGATCGGCGATTTGCTGACCGAAAAACGCTCGGCCAGCTCCGCTTCATGCAGGTGCAGGCCGGGTGCCAGGCCGCACGACAATATCTCTGCGCGCAGGCGCTGATATATCTCCTCCCGGCGGAGATTGGATGGCTCTATATTCATATGGGCATCATAGCTATGATATATCACAAATCAAGTATGAAATCATGTCGGCGTATTTCCGCGTGGAATATGTCCAGATAAATCGCCAATTTCTCTTGCGGGTTCTGGTTTCTCCAAATTCGCCTTGCCGCCGTTTCTATTTATTGATATATCAATAGCCACAATAAATTTAGGAGGAAATATGTTACATCGCCGCCAATTCGCAGCCCTTGCGGCTGCGGCCGTGGTTGGCGCAACGGCTTTCTCCGGCGCCGCCCAGGCGCAGGAAGCGGTTCGCGTCGGCTTTCTCACGGTCAATTCCGGTGCCCTTGCCGCTGGCGGCCGCCAGATGGAAGAAGGCATCAAGCTGTTCCTCAAGGAGCGCGGCAACCGCCTGGCCGGGCGCCAGATCGAGCTGATTGTGGCCGATACTGCCGGCGTGCCGGCCAATACCCGCTCCAAGACCCAGGAACTGGTCGAGCGTAACAAGGTGCATGTGGTGATCGGCCCGCTGGCCGCCTTCGAGGCGCTGGCGATCAACGATTATATCCAGCAGGCCCAGGTGCCGATCATCTCGCCCTCCGCTGCGGCTGAGGACCTGACCCAGCGCCGGCTCAATCCGTGGTTCGTGCGCGCGGTTTCCACCTCGGCCCAGCCGGTGCATGCCCTGGCCGAATATGCCGCCAAGACGCTCGGCTACAAGCGCATCGCCATCATCGCCGACGATTTCGCCTTCGGCCATGAAATGTCGGGCGGCTTCCAGCGTGTGTTCGAGGAAAATGGCGGCAAGGTGGTGCAGAAGCTGTGGCCGCCGCTCAATGTGGCCGATTACGGCTCCTACATTGCCCAGATCAACACCAAGGTGGACGCGGTTTTTGCCGGCTTTGCCGGTGCCAATGGCCTGCGCTTCCTCAAGCAGTATAATGAATATGGCATGAAGGGCCGTATTCCGGTGCTGGGCCACATGACCACGGTGGATGAAGGCATCCTGAAGAATATGGGTGACGAGGCGCTCGGCGTGATTTCCGCCGGCTGGTACAGCGCGGCACTCGAAACCCCGGCCAATGCCAAATTCGTGGCGGCGGTGCGTGGCGAATACAAGGCCGATCCGGGCTACTACACCATGGGCGCCTATCTCGCCGGCATCTTCCTGGAAAAGGCGATGGAAAAGGTGCAGGGCAAGATCGAGGACAAGGACGCCTTCATGAAGGCTTTGCGCGGCCTCGACCTGCCGGAAACCCCGCTCGGCCCGGTGAAGATCGACCAATACGGCAATCCGGTGTTCAACACCTATATCCGCAAGGTGGAGAAGGGCGCGAACGGCCTGACCAACAAGGTGATCCACACCTATCCGGCCACGACGCAGTTCTGGAGCTATGATCCCGCGGCCTTCCTCGCCAATCCGGTCTATTCGCGCGAATGGCCGCCGGCGAAGAATCTTGAGTGATCAACGTTTCCACCCCGTAACTTTGTCGACGTAATGTAAGGCCCGCCCATGCCACTAGCCTTCTGGCTGATCCAGAGCCTGAATGCCCTTGCCTTGGGCGGGCTGCTTTTCCTGCTCTCCTCCGGCTTTTCGCTGATCTTCGGATTGATGCGGATCGCCAATCTGACCCATGGCGCCTATTTCATGCTCGGCGCCTATGTCGGCCTCTCGGCCTTGCGCGCCGGACTCGGTTTTCCGCTGGCGATCCTGGCCGGCGCCGCCACCATCGCGGTGGTGGGCGGCCTGGTGGAACGTTTCATCCTGCGCCGCCTGGCCAATCGCACCCTGGCCCAGGTTCTGGTCACGCTCGGGCTGTCCTTTGTCATCGCCGATCTCTGCCTGATGCTGTGGACCGGCGATCCGATGCAATTGCCGGTGCCGCCGTATCTGTCGCAACCGGTACGGCTTGGCGATTTCATCTTCCCGGGCTATCGCATCTTCGTGGTGGTGCTGTCGCTGCTGGTGGCCTTGCTGCTCTGGCTGCTGCTGGAACGCACCCGGCTCGGCGCCATGGTGCGGGCCGGCGTGGATGACATGGAGATGGCGCGTGCCGTCGGCATCCCGGTGCCACGCCTGTTCACCATCGTATTCTGCCTCGGCTGCGGCCTGGCCGGGATGGGCGGTGTGCTCGGCGGCCCGATCCTGTCGGTCTATCCCGGCCTCGATGGCGAAATGCTGCCGCTGGCCCTGGTGGTGGTGATCCTGGGCGGCATCGGCAGCCTGGCCGGCGCCTTTGTCGGCAGTTTCATCACCGGCTTCATCTACACCTTCGGCCAGGCTTTGCTGCCCGGCCTGGCCTACATGATCCTGTTCCTGCCCATGATCCTGATCCTGATGTTGCGTCCCAGCGGCCTGTTCGGAGCCAAGCAATGATGCGCGCGCTGCCCTGGCTTCTGGCCTTCGTTGCGCTGGCTTTGCCGCTGGTGATCGGCCAGGCCTTCTATATCAATGTGGCAAGCCAGATTCTGATCGCGGCCATCTTCGCCTCCAGCCTGAATATCCTGGTCGGCTATGCCGGGCTTACCTCGCTGGGCCATGCCGCCTATCTCGGCACGGCAGCCTATCTGGTGGCCTGGCTGAATACCCAGGGCGGTTTCGGCCATCTCGCCGCCGTGCTGCTGGCGCTGGCCGGCACCACGCTGATGGCAGCTTTGTTCGGTCTGATGGCGTTGCGTGCCACCGGCATCGCCTTCCTGATGATCACGCTGGCTTTGGGCCAGACATTGTGGGGCGTGGCCTATCGCTGGGTCACCGTCACCGGCGGCGATAATGGCTTGCCCGGCTTGCAGCGGCCGGCACCGTTCGGTATCGCGCTGACCGATCCCGGCGCCTTCTATCTGTTCACTGTGATGGTGTTCCTGTTCGCGCTCGGCTGCATTGCCGTTTTCGCCCGCTCCGGCCTTGGCACCAGCCTGGTCGGCAGCCGCGACCAGCCGCGCCGCATGCGCATGCTGGGGCATAATGTCTGGCTGGTGCAGTGGCTGGCCTTTGTCTTTGCGGGCTTCTGGGCGGCGGTGGCCGGGGTCACCTTTGTCTATTACCACCAGTATATCAGCCCGCATGCGCTCGGCCTGCCGGCTTCGGCGGAAACCCTGCTGATGGTGATTGCGGGTGGTGCCGGCACATTGTTCGGCCCATTGGTCGGCGCCTTCATCGTGGTGGTGCTGAAGATGGTGGTGAGCGCCTATGTCACGCGCTGGGTCATGCTGCTCGGCATTGTGTTTGTGGTGATTGTGATCTTCATGCCGGAAGGTGTGGTACCCGGCCTGGATCGGCTGCGCCGCCGGCTGCTGCCCGGCTCCAGGAGTGCGCCATGACCATGCCTGCGCTGAAAATCAGCGGCCTGCGCAAGCGTTTCGGCGGCCTGCCGGCGGTGGATGGGGTTGATCTCACCGTGCCGGTCGGCGACCGCCGCCTGCTGCTGGGGCCAAACGGCGCCGGCAAGACCACTTTGTTCAACCTGATCACCGGCGATATCAAGCCGACTGCCGGCCGGGTGGAATTGTTCGGCGAGGATATCACCGGGGCGCCGCCCTATCGCTGCGCCCATCGTGGCCTGGCGCGCACCTATCAGATCCTGACGCTGTTTCCCAATAATACGCTGCGCGAGAATGTCTATCTGGCTTTGCTCGGCTTGTCGCCCCTGCGGCTCAATCCGATTGCCAGCTTGCGCCGCCGCGATGAATTCGCCGCGCGCGCCGAGGCGGCGCTGGAAAGGGTTGGCCTGCGTCAGCTCGCGGATCGCAAATTGTCGGAAACCGCCTATGGCGAAAAACGCCGGCTGGAAATCGCCCTGGCGCTGGCGCAGCAGCCGCGCCTGCTGCTGCTGGACGAGCCGCTGGCCGGCCTGTCGCGTGAGGAACGCGGCGATGTGCAGGCTCTGGTGCGTGATATTCCGGCCGATATCACCGTGGTGCTGATCGAGCATGACATGGATATCGCGCTCGCCTTGGCCAGTTCGATCACGGTGATGTATTACGGTCAGGTGATTGCCGAAGGCGACCGCGCCAGCATCACCGCCCATCCCAAGGTGCGGGAGGTGTATTTTGCCGAATGATGCTTTGCGGCTTGCAGCCATCAACACCTATTACGCCGATAGCCGGGCGCTGCATGATGTGTCGCTGACCCTGCACGATGGCGAAGTGCTGGCCTTGCTCGGCCGCAATGGTGCCGGCAAGACCACCACCATGCATTCGATCATCGGCTTCACGCCGCCGCGCGATGGCTCGGTGCTGCTGTTCGGCGAAAACCTGCATGGCCTGCCGCCGGAAGCGGTGGCGCGGCGCGGCGTTGGCCTGGTGCCGCAGGGGCGGCGGATTTTCCGTAGCCTGAGCGTGATGGAAAATCTGCGCGTTGCCGAACGCGGCGCAGCGCCGGGCCGCGCTGGCTGGGATGTGGCGCGGGTGTTTGAGCTGTTTCCGCGCCTGCGCGAGCGCAAGGCGCAGGCCGCCGGCTCGATGTCGGGCGGCGAGCAGCAGATGCTGGCGATTGCCCGCGCCCTGATGGGCAATCCGCGCGTGGTGCTGTTCGACGAGCCTTCGGAGGGCCTGGCGCCGCAGATTGTCGAAGAAGTGGGCGCCATCCTGCGCCGCCTCAAGGGTGAAGGCCTGTCGATCATCCTGGTGGAACAGAATACCCGTTTCGCCCTGGCGCTGGCCGATCATGTCGCAATCCTCAATACCGGCCGTGTGGTGTTCGATGGCACCCCGGCAGAGATGGCCGCCGACCCAACCCTGATTGCCGCCAATCTCGGCGTTCACTAAGGAAAATTTCCATGCAACAGCTTGTCAGCCGTGATGGCAAACTCACCGCCGTGCAAACCGGCAGCGGCCCGGATCTGCTGATCCTGCATTCGCTGCTCACCGACCGCAGCGCCTTCGATCCGGTGCTGCCGAAGCTGGCGGCAAAATTCCGCGTCACGCTGGTCAACCTGCCGGGGTTTCACGGTTCGGCGCCGATTGCCGCCGGCATCGAGGGCTATGCCGATCGTGTCGCCACCGTGTTCGATGATTTTGGCCTGGCCAGCGATTGTATCGTGATGGGCAATGGTTTTGGCGGCACCGTGGCAGTGGCGATGGCTTTGCGCCATGGCGCCCGTTTCGGCAAGCTGGTGCTCAGCGATGTGGCGGCCGGCTTCCCGGAACAGGGCAAGGTGGCATTCCGCGTCATGGCCGAGAAGGTGGCCGGCGAAGGCCTGGGCGGCATTGTCGATATCGCCGCGCGGCGCGTCTTCCATGATGCCTATCTGGCGCAGCATCCGGAAGCCTTCGAGCAGCGCCGCCAGGTTCTGTTGCAGATCGATCCGCAGGCCTTCATTGCCGCCTGCCAGTCGCTGATCGCCTGCGATCTGGTGCCGCAGCTTGGCGAAATCCGCAATGCCACCCTGGTTGTGGTGGGCGAACTGGACGCGGCCACGCCGCCGGTACTGTGCCGCCAGCTGGCGGCCGGCATTCCCGGTGCCTGGCTGTCCGAGATTGCACAATGTGGCCATTGCCCGCCGCTGGAAATGCCGGACACCTTCCTCGACACGATCCGCGATTTTGTCGGCCTCTGAGCGCCGGTAGTTCGCCGCTGCAAGTATATCAGTCCCCATGCCGGGCCGCCCTACCAGGGGTGGCCCGATTTCTTTTCTGCCGCAGGCTGCGCCTGCTGGCCTGGATTTCCGCCGCTTTCGCGGTCGCAGCAAGCCAGTTCTCGATTGCGCCAGAGCCGTTTTGTAATATTTTGGTTTGACTCAATGAACTGTCTCTGATATTTCACAGACACGGCTGCATTTCGTATAAAGCTTGATTTTTAGCCAAATTGAAGGGAATTTATTTCCGGCATGCCATTAAAAGTCGTATCAACTGGCAATCAAGATATTTCACAGCAAGGCTCATTGCTGCGGGAAACGGTCTACGCCCAGTTGCGATACGAGGTATTGTCCTGCCGCCTGGCGCCTGGTGAGCAACTGCGCGAACAGGAATTGGCGGCGCGCTATGCGGTGAGTAAACAACCGGTGCGCGAGGCCTTGCTGCGGCTGGAGCGCGAGCGCCTGGTCACCGTGCTGCCGCGCCAGGGCTACCGGGTCAACCCCATCTCACTCTCCGATGCGCGCGACCTGTGCCGCTTCCGCGAAACCCTGGAGCCGATCTGCGCCAGCGATGCCGCACGCCAGGCCAGCGATGAGGAATTGGCCGCCCTGGAGCAATATCGCAGCTTCAGCGGCGATAGCTCTGCCTTCACGGCCTATAACCGGCATTTCCATTGTGCGATTGCCGAAGCCTCGGGCTCGGCACGCATGGCCGCCACGGTGCGTGAACTGGTGGAACAGGCCGAGCGCCTGGTGCTGGTCAGCCTGCAATCGGCCCAGGGGCTGAACAATGCCCGGCTGGCGGCCGAACATGGCGACATTGTTGATGCGTTGCGTGCGCGCAACGGCCGCCTGGCGGCCAATCTGCTGCGTGATCATGTCTGCCGTGCCAATGCCCGCATGCTTGAAGTTCTGTCACGTTTCCCGGTGGTGCCGTGATGCCGCCGGTTTCGCTTCATCCGTAGCTGTCGATCCGGGGGGATCACCATGCATCATCGCCGTCTTTCCACCATGAAGCGTTATCTGGCCCTGGGACTGACCCTGGGGCTGGGTCTGGCCTTGCTGGCTGCGGCGCCGGTTGTGGCGCCAGAGGTGCAGGCGCAGGAAAAGGTCAAGATGGGTACGCCGGCCCGGGTCAATATCGGCTATTCGCCGTTTCTGCTGACCCGCGACATGGGTTATTTCCAGCAGGAAGGCCTGGATGTCGAGATCATTGAATTCCTCGGCACCTCGGTGCTGGTGCCGCAGGTGGCCAACAAGGGTGTGGATATCGGCTTTCCCGGCGCCGATGCGGTGATCATCAGCCGCCAGCCCGGCCGCGACTATATGCCGGTGCGCTTCTTCTACAATGTGACGCGCAAGAATCCGTGGGACTTCGTGGTGCCCGATACAAGCCCGATCAAGCAGATTGCCGATCTGCGCGGCAAGAAGATCGGTGTCGGCGCGCTGGCCAATGGCAATGTGCCGATTGCCCGTTCGATGTTCCGCGAAATGGGCATGGAAGCCGGGCGCGATTATGAATTCGTGCCGACCGGTGTCGGCGCTCCGGCGATCCGCGCCATGACCACCGGGCAGATCGATGTGTTCAACGGCTTCGATGCCACCATCGCTTTCCTGGCCAATGCCGGCATCAAGCTGCGCTATCTGCAACAGCCGCCGAAATACACCAACCTCATCTCCAATGGCCTGATGACGCACGAGGATACGATCAAGAACCGGCCCGAGATGCTGGGCAAGTTCGGTCGTGCGGTTGCCAAGGGCATCCTGGCCTGCGAAGCCGACATTCCGCATTGCATCCGCTCGGCCTGGAAGCAGTATCCCTCACTGAAGCCGCAGGATAAGAGCGACGAGCAGGCGCTGGCCGAGGCGATCCCGACCGTGACCAAGCGGATGGAATCGATGCTCACCTTCGCCGATCCGGCCGCACCGCGCCGCTTTGCCGAATACCAGCCGCAGATGTGGCAGGATTACATCGACGTGCTGTTCGATGGCGGCGAAATCACCAGCAAGCAGATCGACATTCCGTCGCTTTACACCAACCAGTTTGTTGCTGCGATCAACGCCTTCGATGCCGCCAAGGTGGTGGCCGACGTGAAGGCACGGCGCTGATCCGCGCCAAGGAAAGTCGAGAAAGCTGGGAAAGCCGAGAAGGCTGAGGAGGGGGCATGCTGCGTCGCAATTGGGCCAATCTGGTCTATCCGATGATCACTCTGGTGGTGCTGATCGCCATCTGGACGCTGTCGATCCGGGTTTTTGAAGTGCCGAACTACATTCTGCCCGAGCCGCTGGCGGTGCTGCGTCAGCTGCACAAGGGGTATGTGCTGGGCGATTACTGGCCGCATGTGCTGTTCACGCTGCAGAATACCGCCATCGGCTATTTCTTCGGCTGCAGCATCGCCATCGTGTTCGGCGCCCTGCTGGCGGAATCGCGCAATTTCGACCGCTTCGTCTATCCCTTCATCATTGCCCTGCAATCGATGCCGAAAGTGGCGCTGGCGCCGCTGATCATCGTCTGGTTCGGCTTCGGCATGTTGTCGAAGGTGGTGATGGTGGCGCTGATCTGCTTCTTCCCGCTATTCATCAATACCAGTGTCGGCATCAAGCAGACGCCGCAGCCGATGATCGACATGATGAAGGCGTTTTCCGCCTCGCGGCTGGAAATCTTTTTCCGCCTCAAGCTGCGCGCCGCGATGGGGCATATCTTCGCCGGCCTGCAAATCGGCGTGGTGCTCAGCCTGATCGGCGCCGTGGTGGCGGAATTCGTCGCCTCCACCAAGGGGCTGGGCTACCTGGTTTCCACCGCACAGGCGAATTTCGACGTCGCCACCATGTTTGCCGCGCTGGTCGGCCTGATCGCCATCGGCATCACCGGCACCCAATTGGTGCGCTTCTTCCACGGCATCGTGGTGTTCTGGGAAACCACCAGCGGCAGCGAAACCGTGGTTTCCGAGTAAGGTTGGCAGGAGAGCAAGCGTGAGCAAGGATCGGGAAATCTGGACCATCATCGGCGCCGGCATGGGCGGCAAGGGGCTGGTGGCGCAGCTTGGCATTGATGGCCATCGCCTGCGTATTCACGATATCGATGATGCCCAGGTGGCCGGCATGCGGGCGGCGGGCGGCCTGCATGTGGAAGGGCGTGACATTCCCTTCGCGCCGGTGGAGATGGCGACAACCGATCTGGCCGCTGCCGTGCAGGGCGCGGCGGTGCTGATCGTCAGCACCTATGGCAACGACCATCCGGTGGTGGCGCGCAATCTGGCGCCGCTGCTGCAGGATGGCCAGCTTATCGTGCTGTGCCAGGGCCATTTCTGCGGCCCGCTGGTATTCCGCGCCGCGCTGGATGCGGCCGGCTGCACGGCCCAGGTCGATATCGCCGAGATGGATGCCTATCCTTACATGCTGCATGTGCAGGCGCCGGATCGGGTGATCATGACCACGATCAAGGAGAAGTGGCATCTCTCGGCACTGCCGGCTTCGCGCACTGAAGCCTGCCTGGCGCGCATCGCCGCTGCCTTTCCCGGCCTGGCGGCAGCCGGCAACATGCTGGAAACCGCTTTGGTCGATCTCGGCGGCATCCTGCATGTCGGCGGCATGATCACCAATGTCGGCATGATCGAGGGCGACCAGAGCTACAATTTCTACGCCAATAACATGGTACCCAGCGTGTGCAACCTGCTGCTGGCGATGGATCGCGAGCGGCTGGCCGTGGCACAGGCTTTCGGCATCAAGACGGTGGATATCCCGACCTGGCTGGCAGTGACCTATTCCTTCCGCGACATGACGCTGCATGAGGCGCTGCAGAAGATGGCGGTGACGCATTACCGCTACGCCCCGGCGCCGAAATCGCTCAAGCATCGCTATCTGGTGCAGGACGTTGGCTGCGGCCTGGTGCCGCTGGCGGCGCTGGCGCGGGTGGCCGGGGTTGCCACGCCGGTGATCGATTCCGTGATCCAGATTGCCAATGCGCTGACCGGCCGGGATTTCCATGCCGAAGGCCGCAATCTCGCCGCCCTGGGCCTGGCCGGCCAGGGCATCGCCGCTATCAACGCCACCATCACCGGCAAATAGGACACAGCCATGGCTTCGATCACCAAGCAGGATATCATCACCATCATCGGCGCCGGCATGGGCGGCAAAGGCCTGGCGGCGCAGCTTGGCATCAACGGTTTCCGCCTGCGCATCCATGATATCGACGATGCCCAGGTGGCCGGCATGCGCGCCGCTGGCGGCCTGCATGTGGAAGGGCGCGACATTCCCTTCGCGCCGGTGGAAATGGCCACCACCGATCTGGCCGCTGCCGTGCAGGGCGCCGCCGTACTGATCGTCAGCACCTATGGCACCGATCATCCGGTGGTGGCGCGCAATCTGGCGCCGCTGCTGGAAGATGGCCAGGTGATCGTGCTGTGCCAGGGCCATTTCGGCGGCGCGCTGCTATTCCGGGCGGCGCTCGACCGGCTCGGCTGCACCGCCAAGATCGATATCGCCGAGATGGATTCCTATCCCTACATGCTGCATGTGAAGGCGCCGGACCGGGTCATCATGACCACGATCAAGACGCGCTGGAATCTGGTGGCGATGCCGGCGGCGCGTTCGGCGGCGGTGCTGGAGCGTGTCGGCCCGGCCTTCCCCAATATGGTGACGGCGCCGAACCTGCTGCATACCGGCTTTGTTGACCTCGGCGCAATTTTCCATGTCGCCGGCATGGTCACCAATGTCAGCCGGGTGGAAAACGACGAGAGCTACAATTTCTACACCGCCAATATGGTGCCGACGGTGTGCGACCTGATCGCCAAGCTGGATGCCGAGCGCGTGGCGGTGGCCGCCGCCTACGGTGCCAAGATCATGGATGTGCGCGAATGGCTGGCGCTGACCTATGAACTGCGCAACCCGACCCTGCAGGAAGACATGCAGGAGATGGGCCGCACGCATTTCCGCTACGCGCCGGCGCCGAAATCGCTGAGCCATCGGTATCTGGTGCAGGATGTCGCCTGCGGCCTGGTGCCGATTGCCTGTCTCGGCCCGCTTGCCGGTGTGCCGACGCCGGCCGCCGATACGGTGATCCGTTTCGCCGGCCTGCTGACCGGCCGCGATTTCTATGCCGAGGGCCGCAACCTGCATGCGCTTGGCCTGGAGGGCAAGAGCGTGGCGCAGATCGTCGCCACCGTCACCGGCTGAGGCCGCAGCAATAAAAACCAGGAGCAACCAGGCGCCGGGTTGGGCGTCGCGAACACAAAGGAGCATCCCCATGGCATTCGAGTTCACGGCCCTGAAACGTATTTTTGCCGGCGCGCTGGGCGCCGCCATCCTGCTCGGCGCCCCGGCGCTGCCGGCGCTGGCGCAGCAGAAGGTGAAGCTGGGTACGCCGGCCCGCATCACCTACAGCTATGCTCCTTTCCTGATGGCCATCGAGATGGGCTATATGAAGGAAGAAGGCATCGAGCTGGAGATCATCGAATTTCTCGGCACCTCGGTGCTGGTGCCGCAGGTCGCCAACAAGTCGGTGGATATCGGCTTTCCCAGCGCCGATATCGTGATCATCAACCGCCAGCCCGGCAAGGATTACATGCCGGTGCGCTTCTTCTACAATTCGGCGCGCAGCAATATCTGGGAATTCGCCGTGTTGGAGGATAGCCCGATCAAGAGCATTGCCGATCTGAAGGGCAAGAAGATCGGCATCGGCGCGCTGGCCAATGGCAATGTGCCGATCACCCGCGGCATGTACAAGGAAATGGGCATGACCGCCGGCAAGGATTATGATTTTGTCCCCACCGGTGTCGGCGCCCCGGCCATCCGTGCGCTGACCAGCAAGGAAGTGGATGCCTTCAACGGCTTTGATGCCATCATTGCGCAATTCGAAACCGCCGGCCTGAAAATCCGCCGCCTGGATCAGCCGCAGAAATACGGCGGCCTGCTTTCGAATGGTTTCATGGTGCATGAGGATACGCTGAAATCGAACCCGAAGCTGCTTGGCGGTTTTGGTCGCGCCATTTCCAAGGGCGTGGTGGCCTGCGAAGCCAATATCGACTTCTGCGTCCGCAATACCTGGAAATATTATCCCAGCACGCGCGGCGACAAGGGCACCGAAGCCGAGCAGGTGGCGTTGGGTCGGCATATCCTGGAATCGCGCATGAAGCGTAACCTCGATTTCACCGATATCGGTGGCGAACGCCGCTTCGGCGAATATGCCCCCAAAGTGTGGCAGGATTACATCGACGTGTTGTTTGATGGTGGTGAGTTGACCAGCAAGCAGATCGATATCAACAGCCTGTATACCAACCAGTTCGTGCCGGAATTCAACAAGTTCGACACGGCCCAGGTGCAGGCACAGGCCAAGGCAAGGCAGTAATCCATGGTGAATGGCGCGGAGGCCGCGATGGCGGCCGAAGCAGCACGGGCGCAACCGCCCGTGCTGCTGGATATTGATCGCATGACCGTGACCTACGCCTCCTCGCGGGGTCCGGTCACGGCAGTGAGCAATCTGTCGGCACAGATCCGGGATGGCGAATTCGTCTCGGTGCTGGGGCCATCGGGCTGCGGCAAATCCACCTTGCTGGGTGTGGTGTCGGGGCTGCTGAAGCCCAGCGCCGGCCAGGCCAGGCTGGGTGGTGTGGCGATCACCGGTCCGCGTCCTGATGTGGGGGTGGTGTTTCAGCGCCCGACCTTGCTGCCCTGGCTCACCGTGACGGAGAATGTCATGCTGCCGGTGCGGACGCTGAAACTGCCGCACAAGGTTTATGCCGAACGCGCCGCAGCCTTGATCGAGATGGTCGGCCTGCATCGTTTCCGCAATCATTATCCGAATGAATTGTCGGGCGGCATGCAGCAGCGCGTCGGCATCGCCCGCGCCCTGGTGCATGATCCCAAGCTGCTGCTGATGGACGAGCCGTTTGCGGCGCTGGATGCCATGACGCGCGAGAAAATGTCGCTGGAATTGCAGCGCATCTGGACCGATGCGAAAAAGACCGTGCTGTTCATCACGCACAGCATCCCGGAAGCGGTGTTCCTGTCGGACCGCATCATGGTGATGTCGTCTTCACCGGGCCGCATCGTGGAGAATATCGCCTGCGACATCCCGCGCCCGCGCAGCCTGGATACGATGGAGCAGCCGGTTTTCACCGCTGCCTGCAATCGGCTGCGCCGTCTGTTCGACGCCATCGAGGCGGAAGCGCAGCACTGAAGCAGGCCGCCCGCTGCCGCGCTGCTGGCGATCGGTGATATTCTGACCTATATTGTCAGGGCTGCCGATTGCGGCGGCATGTCATCGGTTTGGAAAGGGTGGCCCGGTGCGCGGCGTTGACGGCTCATGCGGCTTTCGCGGATCCCGGCGCGTCCAGGCATTGCCGCCGCGGCTTTGTTCATGATGTCCGACCTATCGGCCCGTACTGTCGCGATAATCGGCGCCGGCCCGGCCGGGCTGATGGCGGCGGAAGTGATCGCGGCAGCGGGGCCGCAGGCGCCGCGTGTGCGGGTGTTCGAGCGCATGCCGAGCGTGGCGCGCAAGCTGCTGATGGCCGGGCGCGGCGGCCTCAATATCACCCATTCCGAAGCCTTGCCGGCTTTCCTGGCGCGGTATGGCGCGGCGGCGGGCTGGCTGGCGCCGCATTTGGAGAAATTTCCGCCGGCCGCTTTGCGCGATTGGTGCGATGGATTGGGCCAGGCCACTTTTGTCGGCAGCAGCGGCCGGGTATTTCCCGAGGCGATGAAAGCCAGCCCGTTGCTGCGCGCCTGGCTGGCCCGACTGAATGACCTGGGTGTCGAGATCGTCACCCGGGCGGAATGGCTCGGCTGGGATACAGCCGGCGCGCTGCGCTTCGCCGATGGCCGGCATGAACACGCCGATGCCACCCTGCTGGCACTGGGTGGCGCCTCCTGGCCGCGCCTGGGCAGTGATGGCGGCTGGTGCGCGCATCTTGCCGGGGTGAGCATCGTGCCGCTGCGCCCGGCCAATTGCGGTTTCCGCGTCGCCTGGTCGGAGATTTTCCGCAGCAAACATGCCGGCACACCACTCAAGCGCATCGCTGTGCCGTTCGATGGCCAGGTGCGGCGCGGCGAAGCCGTGATCACGCAGCACGGCATCGAGGGCGGCGCGATTTACGCGCTATCCGCTGTCCTGCGCGAGGCGATAGCGCGCGATGGCGCAGCCATGTTGCGGCTGGATCTGCGCCCCGATATGGAACGGGCGGCCGTGGCGAAATTGCTCGCCGAACCACGACGCGGCGCATCGCTGGCGAATTTCCTGCGCAAACGCCTGGGGCTGGCGCCGGTGGCAATCGGCCTGGTGCAGGAAGCCTTGCATGGCGGGCAGGCCGGCCAGCCGCTGGTCGATCTGATCAAGGCTTTGCCGTTGCGCCTGGCGGCGCCCTTCGGCCTGGAACGCGCCATCTCCACTGCCGGCGGCGTGGCCTTGAGCGAAGTGGATGCCAACCTGATGCTGCATCAGCGCCCTGGCCTGTTCGTTGCCGGGGAAATGCTGGATTGGGAGGCGCCGACCGGCGGCTATCTGCTGCAAGCCTGCCTTGCCACCGGCCGCGCCGCCGGGCAGGGCATGCTGAACTGGCTGGCGACCCGATAGCAAGAATCCGTTCTGCGCGATGGCATTTTCCGGCTTGACGACTCTGCAAATGTCCTATCAGTATAACAATAGAACTATTGCAGGGTGGCGGGCATGGTGGCGACAGAGGGAGCGAGGGCGATAGACCAGCGTCTGCCGACGCCGCTTTATCACCAGATCATGCTGATCCTGCGCGGCCAGATCATGGATGGCCGCTTGCAGTCGGGCGCGTTGCTGCCGGGCGAGGAAGAATTGGCGCGGCAATTCAATGTCTCGCGCATCACCGCCCGCCGCGCGCTCGCCGAATTGGCCAATGAAGGATTGGTGACGCGCGGCCGTGGCCGTGGCACCCATGTGGCAGAGCGCTCAGATCCGCCGCCGATCCGGGCCGGCGTCGAGGGTTTGCTGGAAAACCTGCTCGCCATGGGCCTCAAGACCCAGGTGATGCTGGTGGATTTCGGCTATGAGCCGGCGGCGCCGGATGTCGCCGCAGCGTTGCAGGTGCCGGCCGGTCAGGAAGTGCAGCGGGCCGTGCGCGTGCGCTCGCTGGAAGCCGGGCCATTCTCCTATCTCACCACCTATGTGCCGGCCGATATCGGCCGCAAATTCTCGCGCAAGGAATTATCGCAGCAGCCTTTGCTGAGCCTGCTGGAACAATCCGGCGTCTCGATTGGTGGCGCCGAGCAGACCATTGCCGCCACCTTGGCCGATGCCCGCGTGGCGCCGCTGCTGAAAACCGCTGTGGGCGCGCCGTTGCTGCGCATCAGCCGCGTGGTGCAGGACAGCGCCGGCCGCCCGGTGGAATACATCATCGGCCTCTACCGGCCGGATCGCTATCAGTTCCGCATGAGCCTCGACCGTGTACAGGGCGAGGAACAGAACACCTGGTCGGCCCGCGTGGCGCCGGCCGTCAGGGGCAAGGGGTCGCCACGCGCCATTCGCAGGGAGAAACAGAAATGAGCAAGTTGCCGTCCGGTCTGCGCGTCACGCGCCGCCGTTTCATCGCCGGGTCCGCCCTGGGTGCCGCAGCCGGCATCAGCGGTTTTCCCTCCATCATCCAGGCGCAGCCGCGCAGCATCAAGGTGGGCATCCTGCATCCGGTCACCGGCGCGCTGGCGCCATCGGGCCAGCAATGCCGCCTGGGTGCCAAGCTGGCGATTGATACCATCAATGCCAATGGCGGCATCGCCTCGATGGGCGGCGCCAGGCTGGAACCGATCTATGCCGATGCGCAATCCAAGCCCGATGTCGGCGCGGCGGAGGTCGAGAAGCTGAACGAGGCCGGCGCTGCCGCCATCATCGGCCCGTTCGCTTCCGGCATCGCGCTTGCCACCACCCAGGCGGCAGCCAAGCATGGCATCCCGCATATCGTCGATGTCGGCGTGGTGGATCAGGTGGTGACGCGCGGCCTGACCAACACTTTCCGCTTCGGCCCCGGCCTTGGCGCTATCGTGGATACCGCCATCGACAATCTGGTGGCACTGAACGATCAGGCCGGCAAGCCGGCCAAGACCGTGATGATCGTGCATGAGGAATCGGCTTTCGGCGCCGGCATGGCCAAGACGCTGAACGAGCGCCTGCCGGGCAAGGGTTTTGAAGTGCTGGAAACCATCCCGCATGCCAATCCGACGCGCGACTTCAACAATATCGCGCTCAAGATCAAGGGGCGTAACCCCGACCTGCTGATCCCGTCGAACTACTATAATGAATTTGTGCTGCTGGCCCGCACCCTGCGGCAGCAGAAGATCCGCCCCAAGGCGATCTATGCCATCCTGGGCGGCGCTGCTTCGCAATATCGCTTTGTGCAGGAATTCCCCGATGCGGCGGAATTCATCATGGATTGCAATCACTGGTTCGATCCGCGCAATCCGGTGGCGCTGGAATTGAAGAAGAAAGTGGAGGCCGAGAAGGCGTTCTTCTCCTACGAGGTGTTCCTGAACCATGAATGCGTGCGCCTCCTGGCCGATGCGCTGGAACGGGCCGCTTCCGCCGATCGCGGCGCCATCACCCAGGCGCTGGCCGCTTCGGGCTGGAGCAACCATTTCATGCCCTATGGCCCGACCCGCTTCGTCAACGGCCAGAATGTCGGTGCCGCGCCGGTCAACACCCAGGTGCTGGGCAAGGATATCAAGGTGATCTTCCCGAAGGATTTTGCCAACGCCAAGCCGGTTTTCCCGGCGCCGCGCGCCTGATCCCTGCATCTGCGGACGGAGCCGGCCTGGCCGGCTCCGTTCCTATCCGGAACCAGCATGCTTGAATTTTCCATCCTGCTGCCGGCGATCCTGAATGGCCTGACCACCGGGGCGATCTATGCCCTGATCGCGCTCGGCCTCACCTTGATCTACGGTGTGCTGCATATCATCAATTTCGCTCATGGCAGCCTGCTGATGCTGGCGCTCTATGGCGTGTTTTTTCTGCACAGCCTGTTCGGCATCGATCCCTATATCGCCTTGCCGCTGGCCGCCGTTGCCCTGTTCGGCATCGGCTATGGTTTGCAGCGTTTTGTCATCGGCCGCGCCAGCCATGGCAAGGATGAGAATATCCTGCTGGTCACGCTCGGCCTGTCGGTGATCATCGAGAATCTGGCGCTGTATCTGTGGCGCGCCGATACCCGCACCATCGAAACACCCTATTCCTTCGATGTGATCGATCTTGGCGTCGCCTTCATCGCCGTGCCCAAGGCGGTGGCCTTCATCGGCGCGCTGATCGTGGCCGGCCTGCTCTGGCTGCTGATGGCACGCACTGATCTCGGTCGCGCCATCCGCGCCCTGGCCAAGGAACGCCAGGGCGCCAAGCTGGTCGGCATCAATGTGGAGCATATCTTCGCCATGTCATTCGGCATCGGCTGTGCCTGCCTCGGCATCGCCGCCTGCCTGCTGCTGCCCAGCTTCTATGTCAGCCCGCAGGTCGGCCATGCCTTTGTGCTGGTGGCTTTCACCGTGGTGGTGCTGGGCGGCATGGGCAGTTTTGTCGGTGCGTTGCTCGGTGGCCTGATCATCGGTGTCACGGAAAGCCTGGGCGGGCTGTTTCTCGGCGAAAGCCTGGGCCAGCTCGGCATCTTCCTGATCTTCATCATCGTGCTGCTGTTCCGGCCCACCGGCCTGCTCGGGCAGAGGGGCTGAGCCATGCGGGGTCTGTTGCCCATCGCGATCTTTGCCCTGGCGCTGGCGCCGCTGCCGCTGCTGGTGCAGTCGGATTTCTGGCTCACCTGGCTCAGCCTGGCACTGTTCTATGCCTATCTCGGTCAGGCCTGGAATCTGCTCGGCGGCTATGGCGGGCAATTCTCCTTCGGCCATGCGCTGTTCTTCGGCACCGGTGCCTATTGCACGGCGATCCTGCAAATCCAGTTCGGCCTCAATGCCTGGGCCGGCTTCGGCCTCGCCGCGCTGGCAGCCGGATTGGTCGGCGCCAGTACCGGCTGGCTGGTCTTCCGCTATGGCCTGCGCGGCTCGTATTTTGCCCTGGTCACGCTGGCATTCGCCGAAGTGTTCCGCATCCTGGCCAATAGCTTTTCGTTCACCGGCGCCGGGGTCGGCCTGCTGGTGCCGCTACAGCCCGGCTTTGCGCAGATGCAGTTCGAGCATAAGGCCGGCTTCTTCTGGCTGCTGCTGCTGCTGGTCACACTGGCTTTGCTGCTCACCCGCTGGCTGGAAAATGCCCGTTTCGGTGCCTGGCTGATGGCGGTGCGCGAGAATGAAGAGGCGGCGCGGGCGCTCGGCGTTGATCCTTTCGCCACCAAGCTCGGCGCCATCATGTTGTCCGGCGCCTTGGCCGGCAGCGCCGGCGCCATCTACGTGCAGCTTTTCCTCTATATCGATCCTGGCATCGCCTATGGCCCGGCGATGTCGGTGGAGGCTTTGCTGGTGCCGATCATCGGCGGCCTCGGCACGGTTTTCGGCCCGGTGCTGGGTGCCTTCGCGCTGCATGCCATCGCGGAAGTGGGGCGTGAGGTATTTGGCGAGGCGCCGGGGCTCAATCTGGTGCTCTATGGCCTGCTGCTGGTGCTGATGGTGCTGTTCCTGCCCAATGGTCTGTTCGGCCTCGGCAGGACGCGGTTTGGCAGCGGTGCGCTGCGGCGCTATTTCAAGCGGGGTCCGCATGCTTGAAATCCAGAATCTGGCGAAACGCTTCGGTGGCCTGATCGCCACCAATGATGTCAGCTTCACGGTGCCGGAAGGCCGCATCTCGGCGCTGATCGGGCCGAATGGCGCCGGCAAGACCACGATCTTCGCCCAGATATCCGGCTTTCACCGGCCCGATGGCGGCGATATCCGGTTTCAGGGCCGCTCGCTGCTCGGGCTCAAGCCGGAAATCATCTGCCGCCTCGGCATCGCCCGCACCTTCCAGATCGTGCAACCCTTCGCCGGCCTGACCGTGCGCGAGAATATCGCTGTCGGCGCGCATCTGCATCGTGCCGGTCGGCGCGCCGCGCTGGATCATGCCGAAGTGGTGGCGCAGCGCGTCGGCCTTGGCGCCCAGCTCGACAAGCCGGCGGCGGCGCTCACCGTGGCCGGCCGCAAACGCCTGGAACTGGCCAAGGCCCTGGCTACCGATCCGCAGCTTCTGCTGCTGGATGAAGTGATGGCCGGCCTCAATCCGGCTGAGATCGATGAGATCATACCGGTGATCCGTGGCATCCGCGCCTCGGGCGTCACCATCCTGCTGATCGAGCATGTGATGCGCGCGGTGATGAATTTATCGGATCATGCCTGGGTGCTGAATAATGGCAGCCTGATTGCCAGCGGTACGCCGGCCGAGATTGCTGCCGATCCGCAAGTGATCGAAGCCTATCTCGGCCATGGCGCGGCGGCGCGGATGCAGGCCGGCCCAAGGGAGGCGCCGCATGCTTGAAATACGCGGATTGCAGGCCGGCTATGGCGAAGTGGCGGTGCTGCGCGGTGTTGATCTGGATCTGCGCAAGGGCGAGATCGTGGCTTTGCTGGGCGCCAATGGTGCCGGCAAATCGACGCTGAACAACAATCTCTCTGGCCTCTATCGCCCGCTGGCCGGCCAGGTGCAGTTTCTTGGCCGTGATATCACCGGCGCCAGGGCGGATGATATCGTGGCGGCCGGGCTGATCCAGGTGCCGGAGGGGCGCCGGGTTTTCCCCAATCTCAGTGTGCGGGAGAATCTGGAACTCGGCAGCTATCGTCGTGGCCGCACCGGTCGCGCCGCCAATATCGAACGGGTTTATGCCACCTTTCCCCGCCTGCGCGAGCGTATGGCGCAATTGGCCGGCACACTGTCTGGTGGCGAGCAGCAGATGCTGGCGATCGGGCGCGGCCTGATGGCGGAGCCGGAATTGCTGATCCTGGATGAACCCTCGCTCGGCCTCTCGCCGTTGCTGGTGGAGGAGATGTTCGGCCTGATCCGGCAATTGAACCAGGATGGCCTGTCGATCCTGCTGGTGGAGCAGAATGTGGTGCAGTCGCTGGCTATCGCGCATCGCGCCTTCGTGCTGGAACATGGCGTGATAACGCTCTCCGGCCCGGCATCGGCGTTGCTCGACGATCCGGCGCTGAAAGCCTCGTATCTGGGGATATGAGCATGACGCAGACAGCACCCATGACTTTGGCCGAGAAACTGGTGGCGCGCGCCGCCGGCCTTGCCACGGTGCGGCCCGGCGAGGTGGTCACCGCCCGTGTCGATCTGGCCATGATGCATGATTCCGGCGGCCCGCGCCGGGTGGCGCCGATGCTGGAGCGGCTGGGCGCCCGGGTCTGGGATACGGATCGTGTGGTGGTGATCTCGGATCATTATGTGCCGGCGGTGGATGCGGAAAGCGCCGGTATCCTCGATCTCACCCGCAAATGGGTGAAGGCGGCGGGGGTGACGAAATTCCACGACATGCAGGGCATCTGCCATGTTGTGCTGCCCGAGCGCGGCCATCTGCGCCCCGGCCTGTTCGTGGTCGGCGGCGATAGTCATTCGCCTACCGGCGGTGCCTTCGGCGCCTATATGTTCGGCGTCGGCGCCACCGAAATGTGCGGCGTGCTGGTCACCGGAGAAATCTGGCTGCGCGTGCCGGAAACCATCCTGCTGCATTGGCGCGGCCAATTGCCGCCCGGCGTGGTGGCGAAGGACATGATCCTGGCGATGTGCGCCCGGCTCGGCATGGATGGTGGCCGCTATCAGGCAATCCAGTATGCCGGCGACACCATTGCCACGCTCTCCATGCAGGAGCGCATGACGCTGAGCAACATGGCGGCGGAACTCGGCGCCCAGGCCGGGCTGATCGCGCCCGATGCGGTGACACGGGATTATCTGGTCTCGGTCGGCGTGGCGCCGGAACTGGTAGAGACTACGCCGTGGCAGACCGATGCAATGGCCGAGATTGCCGAACGCCATGATTTTGACGCCGCCGCGCTGGCACCGATGGTGGCGGCGCCGCATAGCCCGGCCAATGCCGCTGCCGTCACCGAGCATCGTGGTATCGCCATCGATCAGGCCTATATCGGCGCCTGCACCGGCGCCAAGATCAACGATCTGCGCATGGCCGCCACAGTGCTGAAGGGCCGCAAGGTGGCGAGCGGCACGCGGCTGCTGATCGCCCCGGCTTCCGCCCGCACCACTGCGGAAGCCGCCGCCGATGGCACATTGGCCACACTCACCGATGCCGGCGCCATTCTGCTGTCTTCCGGCTGCGGTGCCTGTGCCGGTTATGGCGCCGGTGTGCTGGCCGAGCAGGAAACCTGCATCGCCTCCACGGCGCGCAATTTCAAGGGCCGCATGGGCGCCGGCTCGTCACGGGTTTATCTCGGCTCGCCCTACACGGTGGCGGCTTCGGCGGTGCAGGGCTGCATCGCCGATCCGCGGGAGCTGCTTTCATGACGACCGGGCGGGTATGGAAATTCGGCGACAATATCGACACCGATGTGCTGGCGCCGGGACTCTACATGAAAAGCCCGCTGGCCGAACTGGCGCGGCATTGCCTGGAAGCAGTGGAGCCACGGTTTGCGCGCGAGGTGCAGCCCGGCGATATCGTGGTGGCCGGGCGTAATTTCGGCATGGGTTCCTCCCGCGAACAGGCGGTGATGGCGTTGCGCGAACTGGGTGTGGCCGCCGTGGTGGCACCCAGCTTCGCTGGCATTTTTTATCGCAATGCGCTCAATCTCGGTTTGCTGGCGCTGGTCTGTCCGCAGGCTGGGGAAATTCCGGCTGATACGCGGCTGGCGGTGAACCCGGAAACCGCAAGGCTGCACGATGCCCAGAGCGGCCGGGATTATACCTGCGAGCCATTGCCGGCGCATCTGCTGCAGATGATCCAGGATGGCGGCCTGCTGCCGCATCTGGAAAAGAAAATGAAGTTCCAACAGTTGAAGGAGGCGCAGGCATGACTGGGCTGCGCGACAAATTGCAGGGCGGCGGCATGCTTGTTGCCCCCGGCGTGTATGATGGCCTCTCCGCCCTGGTGGCAAGCCAGGCCGGTTTCGAGGCGCTGTATCTCTCCGGCGCCAGCATTGCCTATACTCGTTTCGGCCGCTCGGATATCGGCCTGGTCTCGATGACCGAGGTGGCCGATACATTGGGCGCGATCCGCGAGCGCGTCGATACCGATATCATCGTTGATGCCGATACCGGTTTCGGCAATGCGCTGAATGTGCAGCGCACGGTGCATCTGTTTGAGCGCAACGGCGCCGCCGGTATCCAGATCGAGGATCAGGCTTTGCCGAAGCGCTGCGGCCATCTCGATGGCAAGAGCCTGGTACCGGCGGCCGAAATGGTGGGCAAGATCAAGGCGGCGCTGGATGCGCGCCGCTCCGATGCCACGCTGATCGTGGCGCGCACCGATGCCATCGCGGTGGAAGGGTTCGAGCCGGCCATGGAGCGCGCGGCGCGTTACCTGGAAGCCGGCTGCGATGTGCTGTTTGTCGAAGCGCCGCAAAGCATCGAGCAGATGCGGCAGATCACCAGCCGCTTCGGCAAGCAGGTGCCGTTGCTGGCGAATATGGTGGAAGGCGGCAAGACGCCGTTGCTCTCCGCCCCGGAACTGGCCGAGATCGGCTATCGCCTGGCGATTTTCCCGGGTGGCCTGACCCGCGCCCTGGCATATTGCATGACGCAGTATTTCGCCTCGCTGCGGCAGCATGGCACCACGGCGCCGTTCCGCGACCAGATGCTGGATTTCAACCGGCTGAATGAGTTGATCGGCACGCCGGAATTGCTGGCGCGCGGCCGCAGCTATGATGCCACCCGGTATGAGGAAACGCCATGATCGATCCCATCACCCTGGCGGTGCTGAAAGGCCGGCTGGAACAGGTTGCCGACGAGATGGATGCCACGCTGTTCCGCTCGGCGTTCAATCCGATCATCGCCGAGGCGCATGATGCCAGTCATGGCCTGTATCATGCCGAGACCGGCGAAACCCTGGTGCAGGGCAAGTCCGGTTTGCCGATTTTCGTCGGCGCCATGGCCTTCGCGGTCAAGGCGGTGATCGACAAAGCGGCGCGCGACGGCGACCTTGTCGAAGGTGATGTCTATATCTTCAACGATCCCTATGATGGCGGCACGCATCTTTCCGATTTCAAGCTGGTGCGGCCATTTTTCCGCGCCGGCAAGGTATTCTGCCATCTGGCATCGGTGGGCCATTGGCATGATGTGGGCGGCAATGTGCCGGGCAACTACAATCCGGTGGCCACGGAATGTTTCCAGGAAGGCATGCTGATTCCGCCGGTGAAGCTCTATGCTGCCGGCCGGCTGCGTCAGGATGTGGTGGATATCCTGCGTGCCAATACCCGCCTGCCCGATAGCCTCTATGGCGACATGAACGGCCAGGTCAATGCACTGGATCTTGGCAGCAAGCGTCTGCATGCCTTGCTGGATGAATATGGCGACGCCACAGTGGCTGACGCGCTGGCGGAACTGAAGCAGCGCGCCGCCCGGCAATTCCGCAGCCTGTTGCAGGAATTGCCCGATGGCCGCTATGCCGCCGAGGATTTCCTCGACAATGACGGTATCCGCGATGCGGCCTTGCGCATTGGCCTGGAGGTGGTGATCGATGGCGACAGCCTGACGCTGGATTTTTCCCGCACCGCGCCGGCCTGCGCCGGGCCGGTGAATATCGCCCGTTCCACCGCGATTGCTGCCTGCTACGTGGCGATCAAGCATATCTTTCCCGATGTGCCGGCCAATTCCGGCGTGCTGGAGCCGGTGCGGTTTGTGATCCCGGAAAGCAGCCTGATCAGCGTCAAGGCGCCGAAGCCGGTGGGGGGCTATACCGAAACCATCCTGCGGCTGATCGATGTGATCTTCCAGGCCTTCGCCCAGATTGCACCGGCACGGGTGAATGGCTGTGCCTATGGCACCATCAATGCCTTGTCGCTGGCCGGGCATCGCCGCGATGGCCGCCGCTGGGTGATGTTCAGTTTCTTCGGCGGCGGCCATGGCGGCCATCCCGAAGGCGATGGCCTCAATCATGGCAATGCGCCAATCTCGATGGCGACGATTCCGCCGCTGGAAATCCTCGAAGCCGCCTATCCGGTGCTGTTCACCGAATGGAGCCTGCGCGCCGATAGCGGTGGTGCCGGCCGGCATCGCGGCGGCTTGGGTGCGGTGTATGAAATCGAATTGCTGGAAGAGGAGGCCGATCTGTTCCTGTTTGGCGAACGCGGCAAATATGCCCCGGCCGGTGTGCTGGGCGGCCAGGCCGCGCAATGCAACCGTTTCCTCTATCCGCGCGATGGCGCGATGGCCGAGCCGGCCATGGTCTCCAAGCTGCATAATGCCAAGCTGGCGCGCGGCCAGCGTATCCGGCTCGAAACCCCGGGCGGTGGCGGCTATGGCCCGCCAGCCGAACGCAAGGCAGAACGTATCGCCGAGGATTTGCGGCTGGGCTATGTCACCGAAGCCGGTCTGGAACGGGATTATGGCCGCAAGGCGCAGGAGGCGGCGGAATGACCGTGCAGGGCGAGACGCCGTTTTTTGCCGTTGGTGTTGATGTCGGCGGCACCTTCACCGATGTGTTTTTCCTGGATGAAGCGCGCGGCCGTATCGAAGTTGCCAAGGTGCCGTCCACACGCGGCGATCAGGCCACCGGCTTCATCGAAGGGCTGCGCGCCCATGCCGAGCCGCAGCAGATTGCCACGGTGGTGCATGGCACCACGGTGGGTACCAATGCCCTGCTGGAACGCAAAGGGGCGCGCACCGGCATCATCACCACGCGCGGTTTCCGCGATGTGCTGGAAATGCGTCGTCGCGACCGGCCGCAGACCTGGGGCCTGTGGGGCCAGTTCATGCCGGTGGTACCGCGCGATCTGCGCCTGGAAGTGAGCGAGCGGGTGCTGGCCGACGGCAGTATCCGCGAAGCCGTGGATGCCGAAGCGGTGAAGGCGGCGGCGCGCGAATTGCTGGCGCGTGGTGCCGAAGCGGTGGCGGTGGTGTTCATCAATGCCTATGCCAATTCGGCCAATGAACGTGCCGCCTTGCAGGCATTGCGCGATGTATGGCCGAATGCCTATGTCACGGCGTCTTCCGATATCCTGCCGGAAATCCGTGAATTCGAGCGCAGCTCCACGGCGGCGCTGAATGCCTATCTGCAGCCGCCGGTGGGCAGTTATCTGCGCAAGCTGGAAAGCCGCTTGCAGCAGGATGGGTTCGGTGGCCAGTTGCTGATCGTGCAATCCAATGGCGGCGTGATGAGCGTGGATAGCGCCGCCAGCCGCCCGGTGCGCACGGCGTTGTCCGGTCCGGCAGCCGGCGTGATCGCCTGCCAGCATATTGCGGTGGCGGCGGGTTTCCCCAATGTCGTCACCTGCGATATGGGCGGCACCAGTTTCGATGTGTCGCTGATTGCCGGCGGCGAGCCGGCGATGAGTGCGCAGACCGCGATCGATTTCGGCATGGTGGTGCGCGCGCCGATGATCGAGATCACCACCATCGGTGCCGGCGGTGGCTCGATTGCCTGGATCGACCGCGGCGGCATCCTGCAGATCGGCCCGGAAAGCGCCGGCTCCGATCCCGGCCCGGTGGCCTATGGCCTGGGCAATGACCGGCCGACGGTGACCGATGCCAATGTGGTGATGGGCCGCATCGATGCGGAACGGCCGATTGGCGGCAAGTTGCAGCGCCTGGATGTGGCGGCGGCGCGCGCGGCGATCCATCGGCATATCGCCGAGCCGCTCGGCCTGGATGTGATGGCCGCAGCCGAAGCCATCATCCGGGTGGCGAATTCGCGCATGGCCGGCGCCATCCGGCTGGTTTCCATCGAGCGCGGCCATAATCCGCGCGATTTTGCCGCCATGCCATTTGGCGGTGGCGGCGCGCTGCATGTCGGTGCCTTGATCAAGGAGGTTGGCCTGGCCTCCGCGCTGGTGCCGCGCTTCCCGGGCGTCACCTCGGCGCTGGGCTGTGTCATCGCCGATATGCGGCATGATTTTGTCCGCACCGTGAACCGCACACTGGAAGAACTCGATCCCGCCCTGCTCGATAGCGCGATTGCCGAGGCGGCCGGCGAGGGCTTGCGGTTGCTCGATCAGGCCGGCATCGCCTTTGAAGGCCGCAGCATCCAGGTTGAACTGGATATGTCCTATCTCGGCCAGACCCATACCGTGGCAGTGCCGCTGCCGGGCGATTTCTCGCAGGCAACACCGCTCAGCCAGGCCGGCATCAAGGCGGCTTTCGAGGCCGCCTATGCCGCAGCCTTCGGCCGCGTGCTGGAGCGCATCGGCATCCGGGTGCTCAATCTGCGCGTTGCCGCCATCGGCCGGCGCCGCAAATTCGATCTGGCCTTGCTGGCGCCGCCCGCCACCGGCTCGCTGGCCGCAGCGCAGCGCGGCACGCGCCAGGTCTGGCTCGATGGCGCCTGGCATGAAGCCGGCATTTATCGCCGGCTGGAATTGCCGCTGGGTGCCAGCATTCCCGGCCCGGCCATCCTGGAGCAGCCTGATACCACGATCCTGATCGAGGCCGATCTGGTCGGCGAGGTGGATGCCCATGGCAATCTGATCGTGAAACGCAAGGGAGGCTGACGACATGGCCGCCGATTTCGATCTCAGCCGCAGCGCCTTGCTGATCGTCGATCTGCAGAATGATTTCCTGCATCCGGATGGCGCCTATGCGCGCGGCGGCGCGGTGCTGCCGGAGGCGGCGGCTTTGGTGCCGAATATGCGCCAGGTCACCGAGGCGATGCGGGCGCGTGGCGGCATCATCATCTCAACGCAATTCACCCTGGTGCCGGGGCGTGGCGGCGCGCCGCTGATCAGCCCGCATCTCAGGCAATTGCGGCCCTTCCTGCGCCAGGGCGATTTCCTGCCCGGCGCCTGGGGCCATGGCCTGGTGGATGAACTGGCGCCGGCGGATTTTGTCATCGAGAAAGTCGCCTATTCCGCCTTCTATATGACCCGGCTGGAATTTGTGCTGCGTAAACTCGGCATCGATAATTTGCTGATCGGCGGCATCGTCACCAATGGCGGCGTTGCCAGCACGTTACGTGATGCCCATGTGCGCGATTTTCATGCCAGCCTGCTCGGCGATGGCTGTGCGGCGTTCAGCCGCCAGGCGCATGAATCCAGCCTGGCTTCACTTGGCACCATCGCACCGGTGCTGAGCTGCGCCGAGGCGACGGCGCGGATTCTGGCGGCATGAGCCGGGTGCTGCCGGCGGCGGGCGTGGTTTTCCCGCTGAGTGTGCCGGTGCTGGTGATCGGTGCCGGGGCTTGCGGCCTGACGGCGGCGCTGGCGGCGCATGATGCCGGCGCCGAGGTGCTGATACTGGAGCGTGATCCCAGCCCGAGTGGCTCCACCGCGATGTCGTCCGGCATGATTCCGGCCGCCGGCACGGCCTTGCAGGCGGCGCGCGGCGTGGCCGATGATGCAGCGCGGATGGCGGCGGATATCCAGGCCAAGGCGCATGGCGCAAACGATCCAGGCTTGGTGGCGGCGATCTGTGCGGCTTCTGGCGCCACCGTGGATTGGCTGGTGCAGCGCCATGGCGTGCCGCTGCAATTGGTGGAAGGGTTCCTCTATCCTGGCCATAGCGTGGCGCGCATGCATGCGCCGGCCTCGCGCAGCGGCGCCGATCTGATTGCCGGCCTGCTGGCGGCCACCCGGGCTGCCGGCATCGATATTGTCTGCAATGCCACCGTCACCGCGCTGTTTGCCGATCCGGATGGCCGAATACGCGGCGTGGAAATCCAGCGCCCGGATGGCAGCCGCGAAGCCATCGGCTGTCAGGCCCTGGTGCTGGCCTGCTCCGGCTTTGGCGGCAATGCGGCTTTGGTGGCGCAGCATATCCCGGAAATGGCCGGCGCGCTGTATCACGGCCATGCCGGCAATCGCGGCGATGCTTTGCTCTGGGGCCAGCAACTCGGCGCGGCGATGCAGCATCTCGGTGCCTATCAGGGCCATGGCTCGTTGGCGACACCGCATGCCATCCTGATCACCTGGGCGTTGATGGTGGAAGGCGGCTTCCAGGTCAATGCGCGCGGCGAGCGGTTTTCCTGCGAGCATGACGGCTATTCCGAACAGGCGATGCGGGTGATCCAGCAGCCAGGTGGTGTCGCCTGGGCGATATATGATGAACGCCTGCATCGTTTGGCGCTGGATTTTGATGATTACCGCGATGCGGTGCAGGCCGGCGCGATCCGCAGCGCGCCGGATATCGCCGCGTTGGCTGCATCATGTGCTTTGCCGGCCGAGGGATTGGCGGCGACGCTGGCAGCCGCGGAACGATTGGCGGCAGGGGTGGGTCAGGATGAATTCGGCCGCGATTTCACCACGCGGCCGGCATTGGCGGCGCCGTTTTATGCCGTGAAGGTCACCGGCGCGCTGTTCCATACGCAAGGCGGTCTGCTGATTGATCACGACGCCCGCGTGCTGCGCGCCGATGGCAGTCCGTTGCCCAATCTGTTTGCCGGCGGTGGTGCGGCCTGCGGCATTTCCGGCCCGGGCCGTGATGGTTATCTGTCTGGCAACGGCCTGCTCACGGCCACCGTGCTGGGCGCCAAGGCCGGGCGCGGTGCCAGCCGGATTGTCGCTCAGGGATAAACTCAGAAGCCGCTTTCGCGCAGCAGCAGCGCCGCCACCTGATCGAAGGCATGGCCGGCGAAGCTGCGCGGCGGTGCCTCCGCCAGCACCGTGCCGCGCAGGCTGCGTTCCAGCAAAACCGGCTCAATTGGCGCCAGCCGCACGCGGTATTGCCCCTGATTGGGAATGACGCGGCCTTCCTGGTCCTTGCGTGAGGCAATCGGGCCGCCATGCAGGCTGCTCAGCGCCAGAATATCCAGCTGATCGACATTGCTGGCGGCGATTTCCACCACGCGCAGCGGGAAACTTTCCGCCGCATTGTCCAGCGGCACAAAACGTGCTGCCGCGCCGGGGCGCAGCCGCTGGATATCGGCTTCGGCCAGGAAGGCCACCACTTCCAGTTTTTCGCGATCCGCCAGCAGCAGCAGCGGCTGGCGCGGCTCCACCCACAGGCCGGGGCGCAGGCCACGCATCAGGTCCACCACCGAACCATCCAGCGGGGCGCGCAGCAGCAACCGTTCCTGCAAAGCTTCCAGGCCTTCGCGGCGGCGTTCCAGGCTGGCGCGCTGTTCGCGCAGGATCGGCATCTGGCGCCGCACATCCTGGCTGGCGGTGCCACGCGCCAGTTGCAGGTCCAGGATCGCCAGGCGCTGCCGCACCAGTTCGATTTCCTGTTCCAGGTCGGGGGCGCTCAGCTGTGCCAGCGGCGTGCCGGCGGCATAGGTCTCGCCGCGCATTGCCAGCACCTGTTCCACCCGCGCCCGCACCGGCGGAAACACGGCGGCATAGTTTTCCGCGCGCAGCATGGCCGGCATCGGCAATTCGCTGCGCCATGGTATCAGCAGGATCGCCAGGCCGAAGCCGAACAGGCCCAGCGTGGTGAACAGCCGGGCATTCGGCCGTAATGTGCTGCGCAGCCGCCACCATTGCTTCAGTTCATTCCAGATCGGCTTGGCGATGAACCAGATGATCTCAACGATGAACAGCAGGATGCCGAGCAGCTTGAAGAACAGGTAATAGACCAGCGCAGCAATGCCGAGAAACAGCACCAGGCGATACAGCCAGGTGCCATAGGCATAGGCGATCAGCAGCCGGCGGCGGCGCGGCGGAAAACTTTCCGGCGGCGCGGCGCCGAGGCCGAACAGGGTTTCGCGCAGATGCCAGCGGCCCAGCGCAAAGGCGCGTTCCTGCAAATTCTCCACTTCCAGCCAGTCGGATAGCAGGTAATAGCCATCAAAGCGCATGAACGGACTGGCGTTGATCGCCACCGTGGCGATGAAGCTGACCGCCGCCAGGGTGAAGGCCACCGAGCGTGCCGGGCCATCGGGCAGCAGGCTCCAGGCCAGCAAAGCCAGGGCGGCCAGCGCGCCTTCCGCCATCATGCCGGCGGCGCCGATCAGCAGGCGCGGCCGGCGTTTGGTCAGGCGCCAGGCATCGGTCACATCGGTATAGAGCACCGGATACAGCACCAGGAAGGCCACGCCCATGCTGGGTACGCGGCAGCCATGGCGTTTGGCCATCAGCGCATGGCCCATTTCATGGATACTTTTGGCCAGGCCAAGCGCGATGGCGAAATAGACTGCCCCTTGCCAGCTGAACATTTCCGGCACCGTGGCCAGGAACTGATCCCATTGCCGGCTGGCGAGATAAAGCCCGAGCACGGCGATGCCGGCCACCACCAATGCGGTGCCGCGGCTGAACAGGAAACCGACATGCGGCAGCAGGCGGGCCAGGAACCGATCCGGCCGCAGCAGCGGGATGCGCACAAACAGGTAATTATGCAGCAGCCAGGAGGCCCAGCCCTGGCGGCCGGCATCGCGCATCTGCTGCAACTTGCCGATGCCGGCGCCATCATCGCGGCGCAGCAGGGTGTTGCCATCCAGGAAACGTAGCAGCCATTCGATGCGGTCGCTGGGGACCGGGCGGCCAAGCTGTGCCGAGGCGTGCTGCAACACCAGCGCCGGATCGCCCAGTTTCCAGTGGCGCAGCAGGGCGAAGGCATCCGGGCCGATGCGGAAATAGCGGTTGCGCACCGGGTCGTGTACGGTCCAGCTCGGGCTGCCATCGCCGCCCGGCGGCCCGGGCAGCAGGGTCAGGTCATCACGCAGGCGCGGCAGGCGCTGCGGCGCTGCGCTGCCGGGCGGAGCGGCCCCGGCCCCGGCCTCGGGCAATGCGGCATCCGCCATGGTCAGAAACCGATCATCTGGCGCAGCGCGGCAAACGGCCGGCGGAACAGGTAGAAGGCCAGTGGCACCGAGCGGCCCTCGATCTTGGCGGTGCCGCGCAGGCCGAGGCGCGGTGCTTCGCCTTCGCCGGCAATGTCGGCATTGATGCGATAGGCGGCGATGCCATCGGGGCCGAGTTCCGGTTCAAAGGCGGCGTCGCGCAGGCGGGCCGCCAGCGGGCGCAGCGGATCGCTATCCAGGAACATCAGCACCGGCGCGCCGGCTTCCAGCGCCACCGCATCGGCCACCGCCAGCCGGGCCTCGATCTCCACCCGCGCCGGATCGGCGATGGTGAGAATACGCTGGCCGGTGGTGACCGGGCGGCCGATCCAGTCATTGCTGCTGCGGAATACCGCCACGCCATCGCGCTCGGCTTTCATCCGGCTGCGTTCCAGCCGGGTCTGGGCATATTGGAATTCGGTGTTGCGCAGATTGGCCTGGGCCGTCAGCAGCGCGATTTGCGCACCGGAACGTGGGTCGCCGAAAGCGCCCTGCTGGGCGCTGCGCAATTCGGCCTGGGCCACCAATAGTTCCTGCGCCGCCACATCGGCGCGGGCGCGCAATTCGGTGTCGTCGAGGTCCAGCAGAGGCTGCCCGGCCCGCACCGCCTCATTGGGCCGCACATGCAGCCGCGCCACCACGCCATCGATCGGCGCTGCCACCAGGAAAGGATCGCGCGGCACGATTTCGGCCGGTGCCAAGGCGGTCTGGCGCACCGGCATGAAGCCGGCGGCCAGCACCAGCGCCACGGCCAGCCATTGCAGCCCGGCCCAGCCGAGCCAGCGCGCGCCGCGCCGACGCGGCTTGCCGCCGGCCAGGGCAGCCCAGGCATGGCCATAGGTTTCCGCCAGGCGTTCGGCCAGCACAATTTCCTCTGGCGTCCAGGCCTGCTGGCGGCCGAGCCAGAGCAGGCCGACCGGCTCGGCGGCTGCCGTCTTGGCATCCTGCTGGCTACCCGCCCGGGGCGGCAGCGGCAGCGGCAGCCACAGCACATGCGGCGCGGAAAATTCGGCCCAGTCGGCGGCCAGGCCGGGCGGCAACTGGCCTGCTGCCAAGGTTTGCGCCTTGCCGGCATCGGGGTTTTTCTGCCAGGCGGCCGCAGCGCTTTCGAGCCAGCGGATGAATGGTGCGTTGCGCTCCACCGCCGGCACATCGGCGGCAGCCAGCACATGCGGCAGGCCACGGCGCGGCCAGTCCAGCAGCACCACCTGGCTCGCCGGCAGCAGGCTGCGCGTGCGGTTGACCAGGATATAGCGCAATGCTTCGGCATTGGGCGCGCGGCGCACCTCGCGCTCCAGCGCCAGCAGCGCGATCAGGGCAGCGGAAGGGGTTTCGGGTTTCATGGCGGTGAAAACAGCGCAGTGCCGCTCATGCCGGTGACGAGATCCTTCGGCCGGTTCGGAAAGCTGCCGAAAATTTCCAGCGACTGGCTGACCGGATCGATGCGGGCGCCGAGCCGGGTCACCTTGGCCGGGTATTTCTGCCCGGTTTCATCGATCTGCAAGGTGAAGCCGGAACCCGGCTTGAGCCAGCGCAGCCAGGTGGATGGCACCACGACACGGATTTCCGGATTGGAATCATCCAGCACCGCCAGCAGCGGCTGCCCGACCGGCACACTCTCATGCGGCTGCGCCTTGCGCTCCACTACCAGGCCGGAAAACGGGGCGCGGATCGAACAGCGCTCCACCGGCACCCGGCTGGCATCCACCCGCGCCTTGGCACGGTCCAACTCGGCTTCGGCCAGGGCGCTGGCCAGTACACTGCCGGAATTCAGCCGGGTCAGTTCGCGGGCGTTTTCCAGTGTCACCTCGGCAGCGCGCTGGGCAGCGCGGGCCTCGTTCAGTGCCGCGCGATAGGCGGCACAGTCGAAATTCACCAGCATGTCGCCCTTGCGGAAACGGTCGCCGGCATTGAGCGGCATGGCATCGATACGGGCGGCAATCTCGCCAGCCAGCACCGCTTCCTGCGCCGGGGTCAGCAAGGCCCGCACACTGCCCGGTTGCTGCGCCAGCACGGTGGGTGCCAGCAACAGTAACCCGGCAACAGCAACGATGCAGCGCCCGAAGAGGGCCAGGGTGGCTCGCCGCGCCTGTCGTGACTGCACTTTTACGCTCCGTTTGATGGCTGCGGAACGATCTTAGCGGGTATGGCCAGGGCAGGGGAAGTCCGGGCGAGGTGTGAATCAGGGTGGCAGCAGCCGGGTTGGTTCGCGCCGCACCGTCTGGCGGCCACGTTTGAACACCATCAGCGGCTCGCCGATGGCGGCCAGGGCTTCGGCCGTGCTGGCGGCATCCAGCACCACAAAATCCGCCGCATTGCCCGGCGCGATGCCGTAATCCGCCAGCCGCATCAGGCGGGCCGGCTGGTCGGTGATCAGGCCGATACAGGCATCGAATTCGCCGGGGCCTAGCTGGGCCACATTGGCGTAGAAATTCGCCATGCGCAGCAAAGAGGCATCGCCAAACGGCGTGAACGGGTTCAGCACATTATTGGTGGCGATGGAACAGGCCACGCCCTGGCGCGCCAGGCGATGTGCTGCCGTCAGGCCGCGTGGCACATTATGGGTCGCGTCGCGCCCGGTGAGATACAGATCGGTGGCCGGCAGCACGGTCAGCGCCACGCCGCTATCGGCCAGTAATTGCCCGGCGGCGGCAAATTCCGCCGGTGGCAGGGCGGAAAGTTTGGTGACATGGCCGATGGCCACCCGGCCGCCATAGCCATGCGCGCGGGTCTGGCGGCAGACCTCATCGAGATGGCGCCAACTGGTGTCGAGATCAAAATCCAGGTGGAAATCGAGATCGACATCAAAGTCGCGCGCCAGGGCAAAAAGCCGCGCGATCTGGGCCTGCGGGTCGCTGTCAGTATAGGGGCAGCCGCCGAGCAGATCGGCGCCGCCTTCCAGGGCCTGGATCAGCAAATCCTCAGTGCCGGGATCGTTGGTCAGGCCTTCCTGCGGGAAGGCACAGATTTGCAGGTCGATGGCCCAGGCATAATCGCGTTTCAGCGCCTGCACGGCTGCAAAGCTGCGCAGGCCGGCGCGCGGGTCCACCTCCACATGACTGCGCAGATGCGTGGTACCCCTGGCGATGGCCTGTTCCAGCACGCGGGCGCCACGCGCATAGACATCCGCCACGGTGAAATCGCGCTTCAGGGCTGAAACCGCGCGGATCGCGTCGGCCAGGCTGCCATGGTCATGGCCGCAGCGGCCGAGCAGGCAGGCCTTGTCGAGATGCACATGGCTATCGACAAAACCGGGTAACACCGCCCGCCCGCCGGCATCGACCTGCGGCCCTGCGGCCCCGGCCAGGTCGCCGATGCAGACAATGCGGCCGGCGCGCACACCGATATCCTGGGGCGCGGCGTCGTTGGCAAGCTTGGCGTTACGCAGGATCAGATCGAAGGCAGTGTGCTGGGGCATGCTGGGGCCGCTTGCTTTATGGCTTGTCTGGGATAAATGTATGCGTATAATTATCAAACTGTATGCACTTATGGAAGGCGAATTGCTGGCTTGCAAGCGCCCTCCCTGCCGAGAGGAATGCCGCGTGACCGCCCTTGCCCGCAGCCCAGCCGCTTCGCCCCTGCCCGATGCCGAGATTGTCCGCGCCTATCTGGAGGCCTCGATGGCGCCCGATCCGGACCGCGCCGCCACCTATATGGCGCCAGGCACCCGCATCACCTTCACCGGTGGCCGGGTCTTCGATCATCCGCGTGGCCCGACCGGCTTCAATGCCGGGCGTTATCGCTGGGTGAAAAAGCGCATGGACCGCTTCGATGTCTGCCCGGGTGAGGGCGAGACCGTGGTGTACAGCGTCGGCACGCTGTATGGCGAATGGCCGGATGGCACGCCCTTCGAAGGCAACCGCTATGTCGACCGCTTCGTGGTGCGCGATGGCATGATCGTGGCGATGGATGTGTGGAATGACAGCGCCGAGCGCATCCTGACCCAGCGCGGCATCACCGCCTGACTCAGGCGGCGCTGCGGCGCGGCTTGCCGCCGGGCGCGTCGCCATCGGCATAGGGCGCCAGGATATCCAGCAGATCCTTGCTGCGCGGTTTGCTCGGCGCCACCAGGGCGCGGATCGCCACGGCATCCAGGTGATGGTGCATCAGCGCCATCACGTCATCGGTGCGGCCATGTGCCAGCGCATCGATGATGGCGCGATGCTCGGTGATGGCGCAGTCGGATGAATGCGGCCGGGCGAAACTTGAAAGCGTCAGGCAGCAGCGATAGGCCACTTCGCTGACATAGCGGATCAGGATCGGGCTGTTGGTCATCTGCGCCAGCAGGATATGGAATTCGGTGGCAAGCCGGATCGACACCGCATCCGGCCCGTTGCGCGCTATGTCTTCCTGATCGACATGGGCCTGCAATTCCGCCAGTTGCGCCTTGCTGATCTGGCCGGAAAGCTGGCGCACCACCAGGCGTTCCAGTTCCATCCGCACATCGAAGGTGTTGCGCGCCTCCTGCCAGCTTGGTGTTGCCACCACGGCGATACGGTTGCGGCGCAGTTCCACCAGCCCTTCGGCGGCCAGTTGGCCCAAAGCCTGGCGCGCGATAGTGCGGCTGACGCCGAAACGCTCACCGAGGGCATCTTCGGGCAGCTTGGCACCGGGTTCCAGGGCCTGTTCGATGATGGCGCGGCGCAGGGCGCGGCAGATGGTGCCGACCTTGTCGCTGCCGGTTTCGTCTCGCTTCTTGCCCTGGGTCATCTGTGTTTCCGGCTCGTGCTGGTGCTAGGCGGATATAAACGCCGCCTAAATTGTATGCACTTTGTTGCATCACATGCATAACAAAGCGCCGCTGAACTGTCCGAATCAGGATACGCGCCGGCCCCGGCCGTGGTCAATCCTGCCTGAACGGGTTTGGCATCATGATTGCATGCACTTTCACGCATGAACCGCATGCAAACAGCCGTTGCCACCTTTGCCGCGTCCGCCGTCGCCTCGAATACGGGGCTGACCGACGCTCCGCGCGCCATCGAGCTTTCCGCCGCTGCCGTCACTTTCGGCCGCGGCGACAAGGCGGTGCCAGCCCTGGCGGAAACCACCCTGCGCATCGCCGAAGGGGAATTCGTCGCCCTGGTCGGCCCGTCCGGCTGCGGCAAATCCACCATTCTCAAACTGGTCAGCGGCCTGGTGCAGCCCAGCACCGGCGCGGTGATCGTCGGCGGCCGCGAAGTCGGCGCCAAGGCGTTGCGCATCGGCATGGCATTCCAGAACCCGACCATGCTGCCCTGGCTGACCATCGAGCAGAATATCATGCTGCCGCTGAAGATCGTGCAGCCCTATCGCGCGCGCTATCGCCGCGAGCGGAAAGGTGCCTTCCGCGACCGCGCCCATGCTTTGCTGGCCCAGGTCGGGCTCAAGGGCTTCGGCGCGAAATTCCCCTGGCAGCTTTCCGGCGGCATGCTGCAACGCGCCAATCTATGCCGCGCGCTGATCCATGAGCCGCGCCTGCTGCTGCTGGATGAACCCTTCGGCGCGCTGGATCAATTCACCCGCGAGGAATTGTGGGCGATCATGCAGGAATTGTGGCTGGCCCACCGGCCCACCGTGCTGCTGGTGACACATGACCTGCGCGAGGCCGGCTTCCTGGCCAGCCGCATCTGTGTGATGAGCGCGCGGCCCGGCCGCGTGATCGATGACAGCGCGGTGGATTTTCCGCGCCCGCGCAGCATCGCCATGACCTTTGAGCCGGACTTCGTGGCGCTGAACCAGCGCCTGCGTGATCTGATCGTGGATGCGCGCGGCCCGGCCGCTGCGCCAGGGGAGGCGTGAACCATGTGGCGCCAGAAAATCTGGTCCTTCGCCCTGATCGTGCTGTTCTTCGCCGGCTGGGAATTCTTCTGCATCGCCAGCGGCATGTCCGATCTGATCCTGCCGCGCCCGAGCCAGGTGGCGGAAACCCTGGTGACGCGCTTCCCGGTCTTGTGGCCGCATATCATCCGCACGCTCTACACCACATTGGGCGGCTTCGCGCTCGGCGTTGCCCTCGGCGTAGTACTGGGTGCCTTCATCGGCGTGTCGCGCGTGGCGTATGACACCGCCTATCCGCTGCTGATCGGCTTCTCGTCGATCCCGAAAGTGGCGGTGGTGCCGATCTTTGTGCTGTGGTTCGGTTCCGGCGAAGTGCCGGCGATCCTGACCTCCATCGCGATCTGCTTCTTCCCGATCGTGGTCAATATCGCCACCGGCCTGGCCACCACCGAGCCGGAGCTGGAGGATGTGCTGAAAGCGCTCGGCGCCAGCAAAATGGACATCCTGTGGAATGTCGGCCTGCCGCGCACCATGCCGTTTTTCTTCGCCTCGCTGAAAGTGGCGATCACCTATGCCTTCGTCGGCACCGTGCTGGCCGAAACCGTCGCCTCCAATCGCGGCATCGGCAATGTGATGATGACCGCCTCGTCGAATTTCGATGTGCCGCTGGTTTTTTCCGGCCTGTTCATCCTCGCCTTCCTCGGTGTGCTTCTCTACCTGGCCTTCTCGCTGATCGAGGCCCGCGTCACCGGCTGGGCCACGCGCAAGAACGATATCGCGGCGGCCTGAACTCGCTTCGTCAAACCGTTACATGCTCAACAAGGAGGACCGAATGTTTGCGAGACTGACTGCGATGGCCGCAGGCGTGCTGCTGCTGGCAGGCCTGGCCCAGAATCCGGCCCAGGCCCAGGAAACCACCATCAAATTCACCCTGGGCTGGAAGACCCAGGGCAGCGATGCGGCCTATCTCTATGCACTCGACAAGGGCTTCTTCAAGGAAGAAGGTCTCAATGTGGTGATCGATCAGGGCGAAGGCTCCGGCGCCACCGTCACCCGCATCATGTCGGGTGCCTATGATGCCGGCTTTGGCGATGTCAATGCCATCATCCAGAATGCCGCCACCCGGCCGCAGGATGCCCCGGTGATGGTCTACATGATGTGGAACCAGCCACCCTTCACCATTGTCACCAAGGCGACCAGCGGCATCAATTCGATCAAGGATTTTGAAGGCCGCACCCTGGGCGGTGCGCAAGGCACGCCGACCACGCGGCTGCTGCCGGTCTTCGTGCGCAAGAACGGCCTCGATCCCGACAAGATCAAGGTGTCGAACATGGCGCCGAACCTGCAGGAGCCGATGCTGATCAAGGGCGATATCGATGCCGCCCTGGTGTTCAACATCACCAGCTATTTCAATCTGGTGCTCAACCGCCAGGATCCGGACAAGGATTTCAAGTGGTTCACCTTCGGCGATTACGGCATGGATCTCTATTCCAACGGCATGATGGTGTCGCGCAAGCTGATCCAGAATAATCCCAAGGCGGTGGCCGGCCTGGTGCGGGCGGTGAACAAGGCCATGCTGATCGTCGCCAAGGATCAGAATGCCGCCATGGCCTCGGTGGCCAAGTTCGACAATCTGGTCAATATCCCGGTGGAAAAGCGCCGCCTGCAATATTCCTTCGACAATCTCATCGTCTCGCCGGAAATGAAGGAAATCGGCATCGGCGATGTGAAGGATGATCGCATGGCGCGCGCCATCGGCATCGTGGCGGAGGGTTACCAGTTGTCGCGCTCGCCGGCCCCGGCGGAGATTTTCTCGCGCGACTTCCTGCCGCCGCGTGCCGAACGGGAACTGGTGTATACTGCGAACTGACACTTGACCTGAAACGGGGCCACGCATGGGCCAGCTTTATGCCGCCAGCCTGTTTCGTGGCCCCGATCTAGGGCTGCTCAACAACGCCGTCCTGCATCATGCGGGCGGCGTTGTCACATCTGTGGCGGCGGCGGAAAGCCCCGTTGCCGCGCCGCGCCGTCTGGTGCTGCCGGCACTGATCAATGCCCATGATCATGCCCGGCCGACGGCTTCCTCCTTTGGCACCACCGGCATGCCGCTGGAAAGCTGGATATTGCGCGGCGCGCTGGGCACACCGCCCGATCCGTATCTCACCGCCGCCGTGGCTTTGGGCCGCAATGCGCGCAATGGCACCGGCGGCATGATGGTGCATTACACCAAACCCAGCGGCCGCATGGGCATGGTGCAGGAAGCCTGCGCCATTGCCCGCGCCGCCGTCGATATCGGCATCCGGCTCGGCTTTGCCCTGGCGGTGCGCGATATCAATCCGCTGGTTTATGGCGATGCGACCGGGGTGCTGGAAAAGCTGCCGCCGGCGCAGCGTGCAGCCGTGGCTGCCAGCCTGCCGGGGCCGCCGGCCTCGCCGCAGGCCTATCTCGATCTGATGGATGAAATCGCGGCGGCGGTGGCCGCCATCCCGGGCGCTGCCGGGCTGGTGGATGTGCAATTCGGGCCGGCCGGGGTGCAATGGTGTTCGCCCGCCTTGTTGCAGGCGATTGCAGCGCATTCGGCAGATAGCGGCCGGCGCGTGCATATGCATCTGCTCGAAACCGTGTATCAGCGCGCCTGGGCGGACCGCGCCTTCCCGCAGGGCATCGTGCGTTTCCTGGCCGATATCGGCCTGCTCTCCGAACGCCTGACCCTGGCGCATTGTATCCATGCCCGGCCGGATGAACTGGACCTGATTGCCGCTTCTGGGGCGCGCATCGTCAGCAATTTCAGTTCCAACATGCATCTGCGTTCCGGCCTGGCGCCGATCCCGGAAGCCTATCGGCGCGGTTGCGGCATAACCGTGGGCGTGGATGGCCTGGCGCTGGACGAGGATGACGATGCCTTGCGCGAATGGCGCCTGGTGCGGCTGGCGCATGGCGGCCTGGGCTTCGATGCCACCTGGAGCCATGCGGAGTTTCTCGGCCAGGCTTTGCGCCATGGCCGCCGCGCCATCGGTGCTCCGGGCGATGGCCTGCTGGCCCCGGGCGAGCCGGCAGATTACATCCAGCTCGATCTCGACCGGCTGGACCGCGATGCTTTGCTGCCGGTCGATCCGCTGGATTTGCTGTTTGCCCGTGGCCATGCCGGCCATGTCACCGAACTGGTGGTGGCCGGCCGCGGGGTGGCCCGCGATGGCCTGCTGACCGGCATCGACCTGCCCGCGCTGGAAGCCGAATTGCGCGCCGCCTACCGTGCCGCCTTGCCGCAGCATGCCGGCTTTCTGGCCGCCTGGCAGCCGCTGGCCGGGGCGGTGGAGGCGTTCTATCGCGCCGGTTGTGGCTGCGGCTGAGGTTGCGCGGTTTTCTCCTGGCTCTAGGAATTTTCCACCGGCGCGCTATAAAACGGCGCGGGCCATTCCAGCCCAGCGGTTTTTCCGATCATTTCCGTTCCAGCGTCCTGCCTCGCCCGGGGCACCGCGAGATGAGCCCATGCCGATCAAGATTCCCGACAATCTGCCTGCCCGCGCCACGCTCGATGCCGAAGGCGTGATGGTGATGCGTGAGACCGATGCGGTGCGCCAGGATGTGCGACCGCTGCGCATCGGCCTGCTCAACCTGATGCCGAACAAGATCCGGACCGAGACGCAGATTGCCCGGCTGCTCGGCGCCACGCCGCTGCAGGTGGAACTCACTCTGGTCAAGATGACCAACCATGTGGCGCGCAATACGCCCAGCGACCATATCATCTCCTTCTACCGCGACTGGGCCGATATTGCCGGCGAGAAATTCGACGGCTTCATCATCACCGGCGCGCCGGTGGAGACGATGCCGTTCGAGCAGGTGACCTACTGGGACGAGTTGCGCCGCATCTTCGACTGGACGCAGACCAATGTGCATGGCAGCCTCAATATCTGCTGGGGCGCGCAGGCGGCGGTGCATCATTTCCATGGCATGCCGAAATACCTGCTGAGCGAAAAGGCCTTCGGCGTCTATCGCCATCGCAACCTGGCGCCGGCCTCGCCCTATCTGCGCGGCTTTTCCGATGATTTCTCGATCCCGGTATCGCGCTGGACCGAGATGCGGCGCGAAGATATCCCGGCCGATAGCGGGCTGGTGGTGCTGATGGAATCGGACGAGGCCGGGTTATGCCTGCTCGACGATCCGCGCCATCGTTCGCTGCATATGTTCAATCATATCGAATATGATTCGAATTCGCTGAGCGAGGAATATTTCCGCGATATCGGCGCCGGCAAGCCGATTGCCCTGCCGCGCAACTATTTCCCCAAGGACGATCCGCAGCGCCAGCCGGAAAACCGCTGGCGTAGCCAGGCGCATCTCCTGTTCGGCAACTGGATCAACCAGATTTACCAGACCGCGCCGTTTGAGATCGATCTGATCGGCCGCTGAGGCAGGCAGCATGGCGGTGCGCCCGATCCTGCGATATCCCGATCCGCGCCTGCGCCAGCCGGCCGCCGCTGTGACGCAATTCGATGCGGCTTTGGCCGAACTGGCGGCCGATCTGCTGGATACTTTGCGCGCCGCACCCGGCATCGGCATCACCGCGCCGCATATCGGCGTCGCCCTGCGGCTGGTGGTGCTGGAACTGGACGGGCCGGGCAGCGCGCGGGTTTATGTCAATCCGCAAATCCTGTGGGCCTCGGCCGAAACCCGGCGCCATGCCGAAGGCAGCGTTGCCATGCCCGGCATCAGCGATGAAGTCGAGCGGCCGGCGCAGGTGCGCATCGGTTATGCCGATCTGCAGGGCCAGCCGCAGAGTGAGGAGGCCGATGGCCTGCTGGCGGTGTGCCATCAGCATGAAATCGACCAGCTCGATGGTATATTCTGGCTGCACCGGCTGTCGCGCCTGAAACGCGAGCGGCTGGTGAAGCGGTATGAAAAGACCATGCCGCGACCATAAACGGGAGCGCGGCATGGCGGAAATCCTGATCGAGCCGCAGGATGATATCCTGCTCATCACCATCAACCGGCCGGCGGCGCGCAATGCCATCAATCATGCCGTGGCCAGCGGCATGGCGGCGGCCTTGCGAAGGCTGGATGACGATGCGGCTTTGCGGCTCGGCATCATCCAGGGTGCGGGCGGGCATTTCTGTTCCGGCATGGATCTGAAGGCGTTTTTGCAGGGCGAGGATGGCCGGGTGGCGCCGCGCGGTTTTGCCGGCATTGCCGAAAAACCGCCGGCCAAGCCGCTGATTGCCGCCGTGGAAGGTTATGCGCTGGCCGGCGGTTTTGAGGTGGCTCTGTGCTGCGATCTGATCGTGGCGGCGGAGAATGCCCAATTCGGCCTGCCGGAAGTGAAGCGCGGCCTGGTGGCAACGGCGGGTGGCCTGCTGCGCCTGCCACGCCAGTTGCCCTATCGGCTGGCTTTGGAACTGGCGCTGACCGGTGATCTGATCAATGCGCCGGTATTGCATGGTCATGGCCTGATCAATCATCTGGCACCACCGGGGCAAAGTCTGGTGCAGGCACTGGAACTGGCGCGGCGTATTGCTGGTAATGCACCGCTTTCGGTGCTGGCGACCAAGCGCATTGTTACCGAAGCCATCGATTGGCCTGAACATGAACAATTCAGCCGTCAGGCGGCGATTGCCGCGCCGGTTACCAGCTCGGCCGATGCCCGCGAAGGCGCGGCCGCCTTTGCCGAAAAACGCCCGCCGCGCTGGCAGGGCGCCTGAATTCACAATAGTGGCAGCCGGTCGCCATCCTTCAGGCTGTTTTGCAGATGAGCCAGGAAGAGCGCTGCGGCCGGGGTGGGCGGTATGCCGCGCCGCCTGAGCAGGCTGATGCGGCGCTGCACGATTGGTTCGATCAGCATGCGATGCACCAGATGCGGATGGCCCATGCCGGGCCAGGCCAGGCCGGGCAGTGGACTGACACCGATCCCGGTGCCGACCATGGCCAGCACGGTGGCCGGGCTGGAAGCGCGATAGGCGACGCGCGGCACCAGGCCGCTTTCCTGCAAGGCGGCTTCCATCTCGCGCCAGATACCGCTATCGCGCGCCATTGCCACCAGCACGATCTCCGTCTCGCTGAGTTCGGCCCATTTGACATAGCTGCGCTGCGCCAGCGGGTGGTCATGGCGGCAGACCAGGGCATAGCTGTCGCTCAGCAAAGGCTCGGCATAAAGCTCGGCATCCAGGTCCAGGGTGTTGGACAGGCCAAGATCGGCGCCGCCGCCGCGCAGGCGCTGCATCACCGCATCCAGCTTTTCTTCGATCACTTCCACCGAAATGCCGGGATGGGCGGTGTGGAAACCGGGCAACAGGCGCGGCAGCAGGCCGATCCCCACCGAGGGCAGGCAGGAAATCGTCACCTGGCCGGCGCGGCCGAGCGCCAGATTGTCGAGTTCGTCGCGCGCCTGTTCAAAGGCGTTGATCGCCCGTTCGGCGCTGGACAGGAACTGGCGCCCGGTCTCGGTCAGCCTGACCCGCCTGGTGGTGCGGTCAAACAGGCTATGGCCGATTTCGGCCTCCATTTCGCGGATCGCCTGGCTCAAGGCTGGCTGGGAAATGCCTAACTGCTCGGCTGCCTTGCTAAAATTGCCGAATTTATAAGCGTTATAAAAACAGCTAAGCTGTCTCAGGCTGATATTTATAGGCATGGCTTATGAATATATGCCGGTAATCGATTTGTGCAAGCAGGCATTCCGGCCGCAAGCTGAATGTGACAGTTGATCAAGCCATCCCGCCCTCTAGCCACCAGGAGCCACCATGTCTGACAGCGACCAGGTTACCCAAGCCCTTGCCCGCATCGTTCAGCCCAGCCGCCGCAAGCTGCTGGCCGGCGCTGGCGCCCTTGGTCTGGCGGCAGCTTTCCCGCTGCCCGCCCTGGCCCAGGCGCGGCAGAAGGTGACGGTTTCCGAGGCGATCCATATCGCGCTCTACACGCCGTTCTATGTCGCGCTGCGCAAGGGCCTGTTCGCCAAGCATGGCCTGGATGTGGACTATTCCACCGCTGGCGGCATCGCCCTGCCGGCCTCGGTGCTGCTGGCCAACCGGGCGCAGTTTGCGCTGACCGGCACCGGCATGTCGGTCAATGCCACGCTGGAAGGCGGCAAGATGCGCTGTATCGCCAAGGTGGCCGGCGGTATCTCGCTGTTTGCCATCGCCAAGCCGGGCCTGAAGATCAACTCGCTGAACGATCTGAAGGGCAAGACCATCGCCACTTTGCGTTTCCCGTCCAACACCATTTCCACCCCGACCTACATCATGCGCAGCAAGGGCGGTTTCGATCCCAAGGAAGCCGGGGTGAATTTCCTGGAATTGCCGCCGGGCGCCCAGGCCGCCGCCGTGAAGGATGGCCGCGCCGATCTCGCCATCGCCTTCGACTGGGATGCCAGCATCGGCGTCACCCAGTTTGGCCTTGAGGTGGTCTATTCCTTTGCCGATATCCTGGGGCCGATCGCCTTCTCGTCGATTTTCGTCACCGAGCAGTATCTGCGCGGCAATGGCGAAACGGTGCAGAAATTCTGCAATGCCATGGCCGAGGCGATGAAGCTGCTGCATACCGTGGACGGCACCTATGAGGAAGTCAGCAAGCTGGAATTCCCCAATGTGGCGCCGGAAGTGCTGAAGATGGGCTCGAAGAATTTCATGACCACCCAGCATGTGGTGCCGCGCAACCCGGTGATCACCAAGCAGGATTGGGAAGCCATCATGCAGCATGAAAGCGGTGCCGGCACCTTGAAGCAGGTGCTACCTTATGAAGAAATGGTGGATGCCAGTTTCGCCACCAAGGCGGCAGCCCAGTTCGGCCTGCCGGCCTGATCCGGGAGTTGTTGCATCATGGTCAGCAAACCGCAGCAATTGCCGGTCCGCGATGGCGCCCTGATGCTGCCCGCCCGGCCGGAGGAGTTTCCGCTCCTGCCGGCCGAGACGGCGCTCATCGTGGTCGACATGCAGAATGCCTATGCTTCGCCGCAAGGCTATCTCGACCAGGCCGGCTTCGATGTTTCCGGCGCCGCGCCGGTGATCAAGGCGGTGGCCGAAACGCTGGAGATCGCCCGCAAGCTGGGCTGTACCATCGTGTTTTTCCAGAATGGCTGGGATGCCGCCAAGCTGGAAGCCGGCACGCCGGATTCACCCAATTGGTGGAAATCCAACGCGCTGAAAACCATGCGCGAGCGGCCGGAACTGGATGGCAAGCTGATCACGCGCGGTACCTGGGATTATGCCCTGGTGGATGACCTGCAGCCGTTGCCGGGCGAGATCGTTCTGCCCAAGCCGCGTTATAGCGGTTTCTTCAACACCCAGCTCGATGCCGTGCTGCGCGCGCGCCGCATCCGCAATCTGCTGGTGGTGGGGGTGGCAACCAATGTCTGTGTCGAATCGACCATCCGCGATGGCTTCTTCCTGGAATATTTCCCGATCATGGTGACGGATGCCACTTTGCAGGCCGGCCCGCCCGCCCTGCAGGAAGCCACGATCTACAATGTCGAAACCTTCTTCGGCTGGACCACCACGGTGAGCCAGCTACGCGGCCTTACCAACCGCTGATTTTCAACACAAGGCTAGAGGAGCAGACCCGATGCCCCGCACTCCGATCATTCCGCCCGGTTCACCGCCGCCGCTCGCGCCCTATTCGCCCGGCGTGGTGGCCGATAATGTGCTCTATGTTTCCGGCATCCTGGCGATGGATGGCCAGGGCAAGACCGTGGGCGTGGGCGATGCCGCCGCGCAGACCCGCGCCGTGCTGGAAACCATCAAGAGCGTGGTGGAGGCGGCCGGCGGCAGCATGGCCGATATCACCATGAATTCGATCTTCCTCAAGGACCTTGGCGACTATGCCGCCATGAACACGGTCTACAAGGAGTATTTCCCCAACAATTTCCCGGCCCGCTACTGTATCCGCGCCGATCTGGTGAAGCCGGAATTCCTGGTGGAAATCGCCGCCATCGCGCATCTGCCGAAGGCGCGCTGAACCATGGCCGGCAGCTCTGCCCGCATCTCACCCTGGCTGCTCATCCTGCTCGGCCAGATTGGCCTCACAGTGGCGTTTTTCGGCCTGTGGGAAATTGCCGTGCGGATGCAGTGGCTGCCGGTCTATCTTTATGGCCAGCCCAGCGGGGTGTGGAGCAAGTTCATCACCCTGCTGATGGATGGCAGTCTGATCCGCTCCACGCTGGTCACCGGCGCGGAATCGGTGATCGGTTTTGTCATCGGCTGCCTGTTCGGCAGTCTGTGCGGCCTGGCCCTGTGGCTCACGCCGCGCCTGGCCCTGGTGCTGCGGCCGTTCATCGTCGCGATCAATGGCCTGCCCAAGATTGCACTGGCGCCACTGATCATCGTCTGGTTCGGCATCGACATCGAATCGAAAATCGCCATTGCCGCGATCATCACCTTCATCGTCTCGCTGATGACTGCCTATAGCGGCGCACTGGAAGTGGATCAGGATCTGATCCGTCTGATGCGCTCGCTCGGCGCCAGCCAGCGCCAGACCTTTCTCAAGATCGTGGCACCGGCCACCATGCCGTGGATCATCTCCGGCCTGCGCCTCAATGTCGGCTTCGCGCTGATCGGCGCCGTGGTGGGCGAATACATCGCCGCCAAGCAGGGCCTGGGTTACCTAGTCTACTATGCCGGCACGATGTACGACCTCAACGCGGTCTGGGTCGGATTGTTTGCGCTGATGTTCCTGGCCCTGGTGCTGGATTACGGCGTCACCCTGCTGGAACGCCGCCTGAGTTACTAAATTGCAAGGGAGTAAGATTATGCCTGTGGCGCAAGTGAATGGCACCGAGATTGCCTATGACATTCAGGGCGAGGGCGAGCCAGTGCTGCTGGTGGCCGGTATCGGCGGGGCTGCCAGCTATTTCAATCCCAATATCCCGGCCCTGGCCGCGCGCTACAAGCTGGTGCTGCATGATCATCGCGGCACCGGCGGCTCGCGGCGCGACCGCATCACCTATTCCGTGCCGCAGATGACCGACGACATGGTGGCGCTGATGGATCATCTCGGCATCGAGGCGGCGCATATCGTGGGCCATTCCACCGGCGCGGCGATGGCGCATGACATGGGCCTGCGCCATCCTGGCCGCATCAAGAGCGCGGTGCTTTATGCCGGCTGGGCAGCGGTAGACCCGTATTTTCGCCGCTGCTTCGATGTGCGCAAGCGGGTGCTGGCGGAAAGCGGCGCCCTGGCCTATGTGCGCACCACGCCGCTGTTTCTGTCTTCGCCGTGGTGGGTCAGTGCCAATATCGCCAGGCTGGAAGCCGAGGAACCGGTGGCGGCGCAGCATCTGCCCGAGCCCGAAATCATGCTCAGCCGCATCGAGGCGATTTGCAGCTACAGCCCGGGCGAGGCCCTGCGCGCCCTGGATTTCCCGGCCCTGATCACCTGTGCCAAGGATGATCACCTGACGCCGCTCTATTATTCCCAGCGCATGGCCAAGGTGATGCCGAAGGCGGATCAGTTCTATTTCGAGACCGGCGGCCATGCCGTGTCGCAGACCCTGCCGGAACAGTTCAATGCCGTGATGATATCCTATCTTGATGCCGTGATTGCCGGCCGGCCCTGGCAGCCGCCTGCGCTCAGCTATCCGGAGATCGCCTGATGAATGCCGCCGCTGCCAGTACCGCTGCACCTGAGGTGCTGACCGCGCGCGATGTCGGGATGGTGTATAATCCCGGCAGTGCCAAGGAGGTACGGGCGCTGGGCGGCATTTCCTTCGGCCTGCGCAAACGTGAGGTGCTGGCCATCGTCGGCCCCTCGGGCTGCGGCAAGACCACCTTGTTCAACATCATCGCCGGGCTGATAACGCCCAGCGAAGGCAGCGTGGCGGTGAATGGCGTGCAAGTGGCCGGCGCCAATGGCCAGGTCGGCTATATGTTGCAGAAGGACATGCTGCTGCCCTGGCGCAATGTGCTGGATAATGTGACGCTCGGCCTGGAAGTGCGTGGCGTGGCGCGTGCCGAATCCGAGCAGATTGCCCGGCGGCTGATCGAGGCCTATGGCCTGGGCGGTTTCGAGAAGGCCAAGCCGAGCGAACTTTCCGGCGGCATGCGCCAGCGCGTCGCCTTCATGCGCACCCTGGCCTTCGATCCCGACGTGATCCTGCTGGATGAGCCATTTTCGGCGCTGGATTTCCAGACCCGGCTGCTGCTGCAAGGCGAGGTGCAGCGCATCATCCGCGAGCGCGGCAAGAGCGTGATCCTGGTGACACATGATATCGGCGAAGCGATCACCATGGCCGACCGCATTGTGGTGATGAGCAACCGCCCGGCCACAGTGCGCAGTGTGCATGATATCGCATTGTCGCAGGATGAACGCGATCCGGTGACGATCCGCACCAATCCGCTGTTCAACGATTATTTCAATCTGATCTGGTCGGAATTGGAAATCCGCCGCGACCTCTGAAGCCTGGCCGGCGCGCGGCGTTTCAGTTCGGCTTATGCGCCAGATGGCCGACAATGCTGCCGGCCACATCATGCAGATGCTCGTTCATCGCCGCTGCCGCTGCCAGCGGGTCGCCGTCGATCAGGCAGCGCACGATACGTTCGTGATGTTCGGCCGCGCCCTGGCTCAGGCTTTCATATTCATTGGCGCGGTGCCGGGCGCGATGCACATGCCACATGATATGCTCATGCATGTCGGCCAGGGTCTTGTTGTTGGCGCCCAGCACGATGGCGCGATGAAATTCGTCATTCAGCCGATAATAGGTGGTGGCATCGTTGCCATGCGCGGCGGCGCTCATCTGGGCATGCAGGCGGCTGATCTGGTCCAGTACCGCCGCTGGCCGGGTGGCCGCCACCTTGGCCGCCGCCGCCTGTTCCAGGGCGCTCAGCACTTCCATCTTTTCGGCCACATCGGGCTGGGTCGGGTCGGTCACCACGGCGCCGACATGTGGCACCAGTTCCACCAATCCCTCGGCTTCCAGAATCTTCAGCGCATCGCGCATCGGGGTGCGCGAGATGCCGAATTCGGCGCAGAGCAGGGGTTCGGGCAGTCTTTCGCCCGGGCGCCAGCGGCCTTCCACGATGTCGCGCCGGATATGCGGCAAGATTTGCTCATGCATCGGCTCGCGGCTGATCAGCGCGCGCCGCTTCGCCGGTTCGGCCCGGCCGCCCTTGCCGGGTGAGACGGCGGTTCCGGCAGCTTCACCGGCGGCGGCGATTTTTGTTGTCACGTCCATACCTCGCATCCTCACCGAATCCGCTGGCCGCCAGCTTGCGGTGCTCTTTATTGGGGAAGCCGACATGCTTTGGCAAGCCCATACGTGTGCCTGAATTAACGGCAGTAAGCAGTCAGGCAAATTCTTGTGCAGAACGTCATTGACTCGTCAAAATCAAATCGTATACGATATTCAATATACGATAATTGGCTGACCAGTACAGCCTAATTATTGAAATTGTTGAAAAATTTATGACTCGAGGGTGACGCAGTCCGATGTCCAACTTGACGATGGAAGCCGCCGCAGCGCAGAAAAGCCGCCCTCAGGGCGTCGGCAGTTCGGTGCGCCGGGTCGAGGATCGCCGCTTTCTGGAAGGCAAGGGCGAGTATCTCGCCGATCTGAATATCCCCGGCACCTGGGATCTGGCCTTCCTGCGCAGCCCGGTGGCGCATGCCGTTCTCAAGGGTGTGCGGATACCGGAACGCTACCGCGACCAGGTTTTCCTGATCGATGCCATCGACTTCGCCAAGCCGATCGTGGCGGTGGGCAAGGCGCCGGGCTTCAAATATTCCGAATATCCGCCGCTGGCGCGCGAGCGTATCCGCTTCGTCGGCGAACCGATTGCCATGTGCATCGCGCCGACCCGAGCCGAGGCCGAGGATATCGCCCAGGCCTGCGAACTCGATATCGAGGAATTGCCGGCTTTGTGGGATATCGATGTGGCCTTGCAGCCCGATGCCCCGAAGCTCCATGACGGCTGGACCGACAATCTCTATGTCACCACCGAGATCAAGACCGGTGACATGGCGGCGGCCAGGGCGGCGGCGGCAGTGACCGTGCAGAAGTCGCTGCGTATGGGCCGCCATGCCGGCGTGTCGCTGGAAACCCGGGGGGTGCTGGCGCATTACGACCGCCGCCTGGGTGAATTGGTGGTCTATTCCTCGACGCAGTTTCCCCATGTGATCCGCACCATCCTGGCCCAGGCGCTCGGCATCGCCGAAAGCGCGCTGCGTGTGGTGGCGCCGGATGTCGGCGGTGGCTTCGGCCCGAAGAACAATTTCCAACCCGAAGAGCTGGCAGTGGGCGCCCTGGCGATGAAGCTGGGCCGCCCGCTGCGCTGGCTGGAGGATCGCCGCGAGCATTTCATCGCCTCGCCGCATGCCCGCGAACATCGCTACGAACTGACCGCCTATGCCGATGCCAAGGGCAAGCTGCTCGGCGTTGAAGGCCAGGTCACGGTGGATGCCGGCGCCTATTCGGTCTGGCCCTGGACCGCTTCGATGGAAGCCGGCATGGCCGCCGGCATCATGACCGGGCCGTATGACATCCCGGTCTATCATGGCCGCGCCATCACCGTCGGCACCAACAAATCGCCGCTCGGGCCGTATCGCGGCGTCGGCCGCACCGGCGCCTGCTTTGCCATCGAGACCCTGATCGATGCGGTGGCCCGCGCCGTCAATCGCCCGCCCGAGGATGTGCGGATCGAAAATATGGTGCGGCCGGAGCAGATGCCCTACCGCTCGGCCACGCACAAGCTTTACGACAGCGGCGATTATCCGGAATGCGCCCGCCGCGCCGTGGCCGCCATCGATCCGGCGGCGATCCGCGCCCGCCAGGCCAAAGGCGAAGCCGATGGCCGCCTGATCGGCTATGGCGTTGCCAGCTATACCGAGCAATCGGCGCATGGCACGGCAGAATGGGTGGCGCGCGGCCTGCCGGTGGTGTTCGGCTTCGAGCCGGCGCTGGGCCGTTTCACGCCGGATGGCAAGCTGATCCTGTTTGTCGGTATCCAGAATCACGGCCAGGGCCTGGAAACCACCTTGGCCCAGGTCGCCAGCCAAGAACTCGGCATCCGGGTTGAGGATGTGGTGGTGCGCCATGGCGATAGCTCGACCTCGCCTTATGGCATGGGCACCTTCGCCTCGCGCAGCATGACCATGGCCGGCGGTGCCGTGTCACGCTGCTGCGCTGAACTGGCGCTGAAGGTGAAGCGCATCGGCGCGCATCTGCTACAGGCGCCAGGCGATCAGGTGAAGCTCTCCGACAATGCGGTGTGGTTCGGCGAACAATCGGTCAGCTTTGCCGAGATCTGCAATGCCGCCTATCTGCATCCGGAGCGCCTGCCGGAAGGCGAGGAACCGGCGCTGGAGGCCAGCGTGGTCTATGAGCCGGGCCGCTCCACCGGCGCCTTCTCCTATGCCACCCATGCCTGCGTGGTGGCGGTGGATACCGGCACCGGCGTGGTGGAAGTGCTGGATTATGTCGTCTGCCATGATTGCGGCACGATGGTGAATCCGCTGCTGGTGGAAGCCCAGGTGGTGGGCGGTGTGGCCCAGGGCCTTGGCACCGCGCTCTATGAAGAAATCCCCTATGACGAAAATGGTCAGCCGCTGGCCTCGACCTTCCTGGATTATCTGATTCCCGGCGCGGCCGAAGTGCCGGATGTGCGGGTGCTGCATATGGAAACCCCGTCGCCGCATACCCGTTTCGGCATCAAGGGTATGGGCGAGGGTGGCGCCATCGCGCCGCCCGCCGTGGTGGTGAATGCCATCAATGATGCGCTGCGGCAGTTCAATGTCGAGATCAACGAAACCCCGGTCACGCCCGAGCGCCTGCTTGATGCGCTGCTGGCCGCCCGCAGCGAGTAAGCCATGAAGCCCGCCGCTTTCAGTTATTCCCGCCCCACTGCGCTGGACGAAGCTTTGGCCCTGTTACGCGATCCTGCTGCCCGGCCGTTGGCTGGCGGTCAGTCACTGGTGCCGATGCTCAATCTGCGTCTGGCGCCGGTCGATCTGCTGGTCGATCTGGGCCGTATTGAAGCGTTGCGTGTCGTGCGCGAGACGCCGGACAGCATCGTCTACGGTGCCGGTACGCGCCACGCGGCTTTTGAGGATGGCCTGGTGCCGGATGGCTCCAACGGCCTGATGCGCCATGTCGCCGCCCGTTTCGCTTATCGCGCGGTGCGCAATCGCGGCACCATCGGCGGCGCGCTGGCTCTGGCCGATCCGGCCGCCGACTGGCTGCTCACCGTGGTGACGTTGCAAGGCCGCCTGCATCTGGCGGGGCCGGAGGGCGCGCGTGTGGTGCCGGCCGAAGACTTTGTGCTCGGGCCGTATTTCACGGCTTTGAGTGATGGTGAATTGATCGTGGCGGTGGAAATCCCGCGCCGCCCGGCCACTGAGCGCTGGGGCTATAGCAAGGTCACCACCAAGATCGGCGAATACGCGGAATCGATGGCGCTGGCTCTGTTCGATGCCAAGGCCGGCTTTGCCCGCCTGGTGCTGGGCGCGGCCGATGGCGCGCCGATCATGCTGCCGGACACTGCTGCCGCCTGGGCCGCCGGCCAGCAGGGCGAGGCCTTGCGGCCGCTGATCCTGCGCGAACTGGATGTCGCCGAACGCGATTTCAGCCCGGCCAAGCGGCATATGCATGCCACCACGTTGCTGCGCGCCATACAGGATGCCACCAAGTGAGCCAAGTCATGACCAGCCCCAGAATGGCCATCGCGCTGACCGTGAATGGTCGCGCCGTCGAAGCCCAGATCGAGCCGCGCCTGCATCTCGCCGACCTGCTGCGTGATCAGTTGCGCCTCACCGCCACGCATCTCGGCTGCGAGCATGGCGTGTGCGGCGCCTGCACCATCCTGATCGATGGCCAGCCGGCGCGCTCCTGCATTGCCTTGGCGGCCAGCCTGGATGGCGCGGATATCCGCACTCTGGAAGGCATGCAGGGCGATGCCTTGATGGAAATTCTGAAACAGGCCTTTCATGAGCAGCATGGCCTGCAATGCGGTTTTTGTACGCCCGGGATGCTGATTTCAGCCTGGGATCTGCTTCGGCGCGGGGTGGCGCTGGACGAACGGACTGTGCGCGAGGCGATGGGCGGCAATCTATGCCGCTGCACCGGCTATCAGGGCATCGTCCGTTCCATTCTGGCCGCGGCCGAGATGGCCAAGGCCGCCGGCCTGATCAAAATCGGAGAGACAGCCTGATGACCACCTCCACCATCATCGGCGGCGCAATGCTGCCGCATGCCCCACAATTCTTCACCCTGCCGGAAACCGAGGACAAGGGCACCGTGGCCCGCGTGCAGCAGGTTGGCGCCGAGATTGGCGAACGCCTGCGGGCGCTCGATCCTGATCTCTGGATCATCTTTTCCAACGACCATGCCGAGCAGTTCTTCCACGGCATTGCACCGCCCTTCACCATCCATGTCGGCGGTGAGGCCAGCGGCGAATTCGCCGGCCGCAAATTCCATTGGGAAATCCCGAGCGCAGTGAGTTTCGATCTGGTGCGCCAGCTTTATCGCCAGGGCTTCGATCCGGCTTTCACCAGCACGGCGAAATTCGACTATGCCATGGGCATTCCGCTCACCCATCTCGGCCATAAGGGCGCGGTGCTGCCGATTTTCGTCAACGCCTATCTGCCGCCGCAGCCGACCATGGAACGCTGCTATGCCTTCGGCCAGGCGGTGGCGCGCGCGGTGACCAATCTCGGCCTGCGCACGGTGGTGCTGGCTTCCGGCGGCATGTCGCATTTCCCCGGTACGGACCGCTATTCGCATCCCGAACTGGATTGGGACAATACGGTGCTGGATCGCTTGCGCACCGGCAATCTCAAATCGCTGATCGGCTATGACGAAACCGAGCTCGACGACAAGGGCAATATCGAATTGCGCTGCTGGGCCTGTGCCGCCGGTGCGCTGGGCGAACGCAAGCCGGATATCGTGTCGATGGAGCCGAGCTGGCATCATAACTATGCCTCGCTCGGCTGGGTCGGCGCCGATCTGCTGTCTGCCGAGCCGCATTACCCGACCATCAAGCCGGAATTGGTGCAACTCACTTCCGCCCTGCATGCCCTGGCGCATGAGCGCGATACGCGCAGCGCCTATATCGCCGATCCGGCCGCCTATGCCGCCCGCTTCAGCCTGAGCGACGCCCAGCGCAATGCCCTGGTGGCGCTGGATACTCCGGCCATCGTGGCGATGGGGGTACATCCGCTGGTGCCGTTCCTGGCCAACATGCAGGTGCAGCGCCAGCGCGGCGCCAAGTAGGACCACAGCCATGACCCATCCCGCGCTCGATCTGATCAATCCCCAGGATGGCAGCCTGATCGCCCGGCTGCCGGAGCAGGGTGAAGCTGGCGTGGCGGCGGCGGTTGCCGCAGCCCAAGCCTGTTTCACCGTGCATCGCAAGGCGCCGGTGCATCAGCGTGTGGCCTGGCTCAAGGCCGGCGCCACGGCGTTGCAGGATGCCGCCGAGGAACTGGCGCAGTTGATCAGCACCGATATCGGCAAGCCGATCCGTGTCGCACGCGGTGAGATCAAGCGCGGGGTGGAATTCATCGAGGCCTGTGCGGCGGCTTTGCCGCAGCTTGGCGGCGAGGTGCTGCCGCTGGATGGCAGCATGCTCGGCACCGGGCATTTCGGCTTCACCCGGCATATTCCCTATGGCGTGGTGGCCGGCATCACGCCATTCAATGCGCCGATCAATCTGCTGGTGCAGAAAGTGGCGCCGGCGATTGCCGCCGGCAATGCCATCGTGGTCAAGCCGGCGCCGGCCGGCAGCCGCACGGCGTTGCGCCTGGCAGACTTGTTTCGCGCCGCCGGCTGGCCCGAAGGCCTGTTCAGCGTGGTGACGGGTGATCGCATCACAGCGGCGGCTTTGGTGGCGCATCCGGGCGTCCGCGCGGTCAGTTTCACCGGCTCGACCGCGGGCGGCGAAGCCTTGGCGCGTGCTGCCGGTGCGAAGAAATTCCTCGCCGAGCTTGGCTCCAACGCGGCGAATATTGTGCTGGCCGATGCCGATATCGCCGATGCGGCCCGCAAGATCGCCGCTGCCGGCTTCGAAGCCAGTGGCCAGCAATGTATCTCGGCGCAGCGTGTGCTGGTGGCGCGTCAGGTGTTGCCGGCTTTCCTGGAAGCCTTCGTGGTGGCTGCCCGGGCGCTCAAGCTTGGCCGTGCCGACGATCCGGCCAGCGATCTTGGCCCGATGGTGACGGCAGCGGCGGCACGCCGCGTCATGGAACTCTGCGCCGACGCGATTGCCAAGGGCGCGCGCTATGCGCTGGAGCCGCAGCGCGATGGTGCCACGGTTTCGCCCGGCATCCTGGTCGATCTGCCGCGCCAGGCGCGGCTCTGGTGCGAGGAAGTGTTCGGCCCGGTTGCCGTGGTGGTGCCGTTTGATGGTATCGACGAGGCGCTGGCACTGGCCAATGATTCCGAATTCGGTTTGCAAGGCGCGGTGTTCACCCGCGATCTCGGTGCTGCTTTCCGCTTTGCCGATGACTTCGATGTCGGCGCCCTGTGGGTCAATCAGGCCAGCCGCTTCCGGCTCGACATGTATCCGTTCGGCGGTGTGAAGCAGAGCGGCGTCGGCCGCGAAGGTGTGCGCTACGCCATCGAGGAAATGTCGCAGCTCAAATTCATCGGTATCAAGGCCTGAGATGGATAGCCTGGCCCGCCTTTGCCAGACTGTGGCCGCCACCGGCAGCAAGGTGGTGACATCGGCGCATCCGGCCGCCAGCGCAGCGGGCGCGGCGATCTTTGCGCAAGGCGGCAATGCTTTTGATGCCGCCCTGGCGGCCTGCTTCATGGAAACCGTCGCCCTGCCGATGAAATGTGGCCTGGCGGGCGATCTGGTGGCTTTGTATCGCCGCGCCGATGGCAGCTTTGAAAGCATCATCAGTGTCGGCCCCGGGCCACAGGCCCTGGCTCAGGGTGCGGTACTGGAAAAGCTCGGCCCGCGCTCGGTCGGCATTCCCGGCGCGCCGGATGGTTATGCCACTTTGCATGGCATGGCCAACCTGCCGCTGATGGCGCTGGCGGCACCGGCGATCAATGCCGCCGAGATTGGCCTGCCCTGGACCTGGACGGCACTGAGCTATCTCGATGAAGCCGAGGAATTGCTCGGCCGCTACAGCCCGCATCACCCTTATTGCCCGCATGGCCGCCGGCCACAGATTGGTGATCTGCGCCGCCTGCCCGGCCTGGGCCGTTTGCTGGCGGCTTTTGTTGATCTCGGCGCCGATCTGTTTGCCGGCGACCACGGCAAACGCCTGGTGGCGGAAGTGCAGAGCCGGGGCGGTTTTCTCACCCTGGCCGATCTCTGCGGTCGGCCGGCGCGGCGCCTGCCGGTGCAGAGCCAGTCACTGGCCGACGGCATTGAATTGCTGGTGACACCCGGGCCAACCGGTGGGCCGCGTCTGGCCGAGGTGATCCGTCGTCTGCAGGGCGGCGAAGCCGACCTGCTCGGAATCGTGCGCGATGAACGTCGGCAGAGCCGCGCGCGCAACAGCGCAGCGCTGGACGAAGGCACCTCCGTGGTCACGGCCGCCGATGAATTCGGCAATGCCGTGGTGGTGGTGCATAGCAATTCCTTTCCGCGTTTCGGTTCCGGTGTGGTGCTGGAAAGTGGCCTGGTGCTGAATAATCGCCCCGGCCGTGGCTTCGATCTGGCGGCGCCGCCGCAGGCGCGCAATGCCCCGGCCGCCGGCCGCGTGCCGCAAACCACCCTGCATGCCTGGGCTTTGCGCCATGGCGAGACCCTGTGCCTGGGCGGCACGCCGGGCGGCGTCAATCAGGTGCCATGGAATGCCCAGGCGATCGGCGACCTGCTGGGCGGCGCCACGCCGGCCGAGGCGGTGACCAACCCACGCTGGGCGCTCGACGACAAGGATGAATTGACCGCCGAAGCCGGTGTGGTTTTTGCCGATGCCGCCACGCCGTTTCGCGCCGTGCAGCGTTTCTCGCATCGTTCCGTGCAGCAGATTGTCGCCATGCGTGCCGGCCTGCCGCACCTGGCCGCCGCCGATCCGCGCAGTGGCGCCTCGGCGCTCGGCGTTTACTGAGGATAGCCGTAATGAAGATTGAAAAGGAATTCACTGTCGCGCATGGCCCGGATGTGGTCTGGGCCGCTTTTTCCGATGTGCGCCTGGTGGCCGCCTGCCTGCCCGGCGCGGCGATCCTGGATGAGCTTGGCGACAACCGTTATCGCGGCCAATTCTCGGTCAAGGTCGGGCCGCTGGCAGCAGCCTTCGAGGGCGAGGTGGCTTTGGCGCGCGACGATGCCGCGCGCAGCGGCAGTGTGGAAGGCAAGGGCGCCGATGCCAAGAGCAATTCGCGCGCTTCCGGCAGCATGACCTATCGTGTCGAGGCCGTCGAAGGCGGCAGCCGTGTGGTGGTGGATTGCACCATCAACCTGGCAGGCGCGCTGGCGCAATTCGGCAAGGCCGGCGTGGTGAAGGAAATCGCCAACCGCATCACCGCCGAGTTTGTGCGCAACCTGGAAGGCCAATTGGCGGCGCGGGTTGCCGCCACGCCCGCTGCCAGCAGCAGCGAACAGAATATCGAACAGCCGGTTTCGCCGCCGGCGCCAGCCCAGTCGCTGGATGCCGGGCGGCTCATGTGGTCGATCGTCTGCGATGCCGTGGTCGGATTTTTCCGCGCGCTTCTCGGTCGTCGCAACAGTAGCTCGTGATCAACCCAAGCCAACCAAGTATCAACAGGAGGATTGCATGAAACGGACTGCTTTGCTCGGCGCTGTCGCCGCAGCCGCCATTTTCCTGGGCCAGCCCGCCCAGGCGCAGGATACCATCAAGATCGGCGTCATCCAGCCGCTCACCGGCTCGGTCGCCTATAACGGCAAGGCCGATGTTGCCGGCTCCGAACTCGCGGTCGAGCAGCGCAATGCTGCCGGCGGTGTGCTGGGCAAGAAGGTTGAACTGATCATCGAGGATGGTTCCTGCAATCCGGCCAAGTCGGTCAACGCGGCCGAGAAGCTGATCCAGCGCGACAAGGTTACGGTGCTGTCGGGCGCCTTCTGCTCCTCCGCCACCCTGGCGGTGATGCCGGTGGCCGAGAATTACAAAATCCCGCTGGTGACCGGCGTGTCGTCGAAGGCCGACCTGACCGAGAAGGGCAATCGCTACTTCTTCCGCGCCACCGAGACCGATGCCCTGCTGGCCGAAGCCTTCGCCAAGATCCTGTATGACCAGCTCAAGCTGCGCAAGGTGGCCTATATCGGCGTCAACGACGATTGGGGCCGTGGCGGCGTCGACGAGTTCGAGAAGAATATGAAGGCGCTGGGCGCCACCACCGTCATGAAGGAATATTTCGATCACGGCACCACCGATTTCTACACCCTGCTGGCCAAGCTGCGGTCCTCGGGCGCCGATGGCGTGTTCGTTGCCGCCGAAACCCAGGATGGCTCGATCTTCGTCAAGCAGAAGGCGGAATTCGCGCTGAAGCTGAAGGTGTTCGGTGTCGGCTCCTGGGCCACCGCCGATTTCATGCGGCTGACCGAGAAGGCTTCGGAAGGCATCTATGCCGCCGTGCCTTATGCCTCCACCATGACGACGCCGAAGAACCAGGCCTTCGTCGCTGCCTATGAGCAGAAGACCAAGGAGAAGCCGGGCAAGTATGGCGCGGCTGGTTACAACGCGATCAACATCATCATGGATGCGATCCAGCGCGCCGGTTCTACCGAGCCTGAGAAGATCCGCGATGCCCTGACCAAGACTGATTATGAAGGCCCGAACGGCAAGTTCCGCTTCGACGCCAAGGGCCAGGCCAATGGCTTCGACGTGGTGCTGGTGCAGTTGCAGAATGGCGTACCGGTGGTGACTGCTTCCACCTCTATCGGTCACTAATAGCGTAAATGGCCGGCGGCTGCGCGCCGCCGGCCTCTCACTTCGACAAGATGGGGGTGGAAATGGATCTCTTGCTGCAACTGGTGGCGAATGGCCTGGTCAATGGCAGCTTTTATGCGCTGTCGGCCATCGGCCTCACCCTGGTCTTCGGCCTGATGCGCGTGGTGAATTTTGCGCATGGCGATATCTACATGGTGGGCGGCCTGCTCGGCTGGACCTTCACCGTGCATCTCGGGCTTGGCTTCTTCCCCTCGCTGCTGGCAGTGATCGTGGTGATGGGCGCGGCCGGCTGGCTGATCGAGCGCGTGCTGATCGAGCGGGTGCGTGAACAGGGCGAGGAGCCCGGCATTCTGCTCACCATCGGTCTGTCGATTTTCCTGGTCAACACGGCTTTGCTGATCTACGGCACTGCGCCGCTCAAGGTGACCGGACCGATGCCCAACAAGCCGATCTTTTTCGGCCCTGTGGTGCTGACCGAGGCGCGCCTGGCGATTGTCGGCATCGCCGCCCTGCTGATTCTCACCGCGCATCTGGTGATCCAGCATACCAAGCTGGGCCGCGCCATGCGCGCCACCTTCCAGGATACGATGGCGGCCAAGCTGGCCGGCATCCAGACCGCGCAGGTCTATGCCACCACCTTTGCCATGGGCATCGTGCTGGCCAGTGTTGCCGGCATGCTGCTCGGCTCGATCTATGTGGCGCAGCCCACCATCGGTGGCCTGGTCAGCCTGAAAGCCTTCGTCGTGGTGATCTTCGGCGGCATGGGCAGTTTCCCTGGCGCCATTGTCGGCGGCCTGGTGCTCGGCCTGGTCGAGGCGATCTGGGGCGGTTATGTCGGCACCGGCTATGTCGATGCCATCGGCTTTGCCATGGTCATCGTGATGCTGCTGGTGCGCCCCTATGGCCTGTTCTCCAAGCGTGCGGAGCGTGTGTGATGCGGAATTTTGAACGCAATGCGATGCTGGTTTTTGTGGCGCTGGCGGCCCTGCTGCCGCTGCTGGTGCGCAACGAATATATCCTGCATCTCGGTATCATGGTGCTGTTCTCGCTGATCCTGGCGACCAGCTTCAATCTGATCGTTGGTTATGTCGGTGAATTCCCGCTCGGCCATATGGCCTTTCTCGGCATCGGTGCCTATGCGGCGGCCATCGGTTCGTCGCAACTGGGCCTGCCGATCGAATTCACCATTCCGCTGGCTGGCGTGATTGCCGGCATTGCCGGGCTTGGCATCGGCGCCATCACGCTACGGCTGCGTGGCCCGTTTTTTGTCATCATCACGCTGTGTTTCGCTGAAGTGCTGCGTCTGGTGGCGAATAACTGGGTGGCGCTGACCAACGGCCCGATGGGTATTTCCGGTATCAAAAAGCCGGCTGCCCTGGCTACGCTGGATGCGCTGGGGCAGAAAACCGGGTTCTACTATATCGCCCTGCTGCTGGCCGCGATCGTGCTCTACATCTCGTTCCGCTTCGTCTATTCCAATATCGGGAGGGGTGCGGTGGCGGTGCGCGAAAACCGTTTCGTGGCGCAGTCGGTCGGCATCTCGCCGTTTCACTATGCCTTGCTCACCTTCGTGATCGCGGCCTTCCTGGCCGGCCTCAGTGGTGGCTTCTACGCCCATTACATCTCGTTTGTTGGGCCGGAAGTGTTCGGCTTCAGCTTCATGGCTTCCACCATCATCATGGTGCTGCTGGGCGGCAAAGGCACCTTGCTCGGGCCGATCCTGGGCGCCTTCCTGGTGGTGGTGCTCGAAGAATATCTGCGCGACTTCAAGGAGCTGCGTCTCTCCATCTTCGGCGCCATCGTGATCGCCGTGGTGCTGTTCATGCCGCGCGGCGTGATGGGCTACCTGACCGAGAAGCGTGAAACCTATACCCGCAAGACGGAGGCCGCCTGATGCTTGAGGTCAACAATCTCCGCATGCGCTTCGGCGGCATCACGGCGGTGAATGACGTCTCCTTCAAGGTTGCGAAGGGCGAGATCATCAGCCTGATCGGCCCCAATGGCGCCGGCAAGACCACCTGCTTCAACATGATTTCCGGCTTCCTCAAGCCCAGCGAAGGCAGTGCCGCCTTCGAGGGTGAAATCGTGACCGGCCAGCCGCCGCATGCCATCGCGCGGCGCGGCGTGGTACGTAGCTTCCAGAAGACCAACATCCTGAAGAATCTGACGGTGTTCGAGAATATCCTGGCGGCGCATCATCGCCAGGGCGAACGCTCGCTGCTGGCGACGCTGTTTCCCGGCAAGGCGGTGCGCCGGAGCGAAGCGGCGTTGCGCGATAGTGCCGCCGATATCGTCGAACTGATCGGCCTCGGTGCGCGCATGAATACCGAAGCCGCGTCGCTGTCCTGCGGTGAATTGCGCCTGCTGGAAGTGGGCATCGGCCTCGGCGCCAGGCCGCGCCTGCTGATGCTGGACGAACCGGCTGCCGGCCTCAATTCAGAAGAGGCGGTGAAGCTGGGCGCCATCCTCAAGCAACTGGTAGGCAATCAGATCGAGGCTCTGCTGCTGGTGGAGCACAACATGAACCTGGTGATGAGCATTTCCGACCGTATCGTGGTGATGAATTTCGGCCAGAAGCTGGCTGAAGGCCGCCCGGCGGAAATCCGCGCCAATCCGGAAGTGATTGCCGCCTATCTGGGCAGCGGAACGGGGCATTGAGATGACGCAGCAACCGATTCTGGACTTGCAGGATGTCAAGGTCAGCTATGGCAAGGTGCAGGCGCTGCATGGCATCAGCATCAGTGTGATGCCGGGTGAAGTGGTGGCGCTGATCGGCTCCAACGGCGCCGGCAAGAGCACCTCGCTGCGGGCGATTTCCGGCCTGATGGCGCCCAGCGCCGGCAGTATCCGTTTCAAGGGCCACAGCATTGCCGGCAAGCGCGCCGACGAGGTGCTGCGCGCCGGCATCTCGCATTGCCCGGAAGAACGCCATGTCTGGCCGGAAATGACCGTGGAGGAGAATCTCCAGATGGGTGGCTATATCGTGCGCGATGCACGCGAACTGGCCAGCCGGGTGGAGAAGGGCTTTGAGCGTTTTCCGCGCTTGCGCGAACGCCGCAAGCAGCTCGCCGGTACATTGTCCGGCGGCGAGCAGCAGATGCTGGCGATTGCCCGCGCGCTGATGTCGGAGCCGGCTTTGCTGCTGCTGGATGAACCCAGCCTGGGCCTCAGCCCGCTGCTGGCGCAGGAGGTGATGGGCGCGGTACGCGAGTTGCAGAAGCACGGAGTGACCATCCTGTTAGTCGAGCAGAATGTGCATAACGCGCTCTCTGTTGCATCCCGTGCCTATGTGTTGGAGACTGGCCGCGTGGTGGCTTCCGATAGCGCCGAGGCCTTGCTTGGCAACAAGGAAGTGCTGCGCGCCTATCTCGGCGGCTGAGCATCAGCACGGATCTGAGGATAGTTTCCATGAGCAAGTCGCGTTCGCTGCTGGTTGGCCTGATCGGCTATGGCGCCATTGGCCGCGTGGTGGCCGAAAGTCTGGCCGATCAGGCCGATATCAGCCTGGTCGGTGTGTTGCTGCGAGCCGGTTCGGTGCGCGATGTGCCGGCGGCCCTGCCTGTGGTGCAGGATGCCGCCGGGCTGCTCGCTTTGGGGCCACGTGTGGTGGTGGAGGCCGCAGGCCATGCCGGCCTGCATGCCCATGCCGAAGCCATTCTGCGCGGCGGTGCCGATCTGCTGGTGGCCTCGGTCGGTGCGCTGGCCGATGCGGCGCTGGAAGCCCGGCTGCGCGCAGCGGCGGAAGCCGGCGGCGCCCGGTTGCTGATTCCGGCCGGCGCGCTGGGTGGCCTGGATGCCCTGGGCGCGGCGCGTTATGCCGGGCTGGATACGGTGGAATATACCGGGCGCAAGGCGCCGAAGGCGTGGACCGGCACCAAGGCGGAAGCGCTGATCGATCTCGGCAGCGTGACCGAGCCGACGGTGTTTTTTGAAGGCACGGCGCGCGAGGCGGCCCTGGCCTTTCCGCAGAATGCCAATGTGGTGGCGGCGGTGGCGCTGGCCGGCCTTGGCTTCGAGCAGACCCGGGTGCGGCTGATGGTGGACCCGACCGAAGCCTGCAATCAGCATAGTGTGCTGGCGCGTGGCCCGTTTGGCGAAATGAGCAGCCATGTCGTGGCGCGGGTACTGCCGGCCAATCCGAAAACCTCGATGCTGGCGCCCTACAGTCTGGTGCGCGGCCTGCATAACCTGGCCGATGTGATCGCGGTGTAAGACCATGGACGCACTGCATCTCGATCTCGCCCAGACCATCACGTTTGGCGCCCTGCTGCTGGCGGCGGGTGCGGTGGCCGGGCTTACGGCTGGCCTGCTCGGTGTCGGCGGCGGCATCGTGATCGTGCCGGTTTTGTGGCATCTGTTCACCGCTTTGGGCATTGATGAGGCCGTGCGCATGCATGTGGCGGTAGGCACGTCGCTGGCCACCATCATTGCCACCTCGGTTTCCTCGGTGCGTTCGCATCACAAGCGCGGTGCGGTGGATTTCGCCCTGCTGAAAAGCTGGGGGCCGTGGATTTTTATCGGCGTGATCATCGGCACAGCGCTGGCCAGCCATGTGCGTGGCCCGGTGCTGAGCGCGGTGTTTGCCAGCGTGGCGCTGATCGTGTCGCTGCATATGGGCTTTGCCAAGCCGGAATGGCGCTTGGCGCCGGATTTGCCGAAAGGCCCCGGCCGCTCGCTGCTGGCCATGGTGATCGGCACCATCTCCGCCATGATGGGCATTGGCGGTGGCACGCTCAGCGTGCCGATCCTGTCGCTGTTCGGCTATCCGATCCACCGCGCCGTGGGTACGGCGGCGGCGATCGGTTTCATCATCGGCATTCCCGGCGCGCTGGGCTTCATCTATTCCGGCTGGGGCGTGGCCGGCCTGCCGCCCTTCAGCCTGGGCTATATCAGCCTGCTGGGGTTTGCACTGATTTTCCCCACCTCCACTTTGCTGGCGCCCTATGGCGCCCGGCTGGCGCATGGCATCAATACGCGCAACCTGAAGCGGGTATTTGCTGTTTTCCTTGGTTTCACCGCCCTACGCATGTTCTATGATCTGCTGTTCTGAACCAGCAGATGGCGGGCGAATTTGTTTACAATCCTGGAAGTCGCGATCCTGGCAGCAGTGATCGTCAATCGGCCCGAGCCGTTTTTCTGCCGGCTGCGTGAAGAGGGTGGGGTTTTCTGCAGCCATGGTGTTGGCGCCATGCTGGTGGCCGAGGACAAGCTGCGGTTTTCCGATTTCACCGAAGTGGTACGCGGCGAGAATGGCGGCTACCGCTTCAGCAACGGCATCACCGCCTGGCACAGCGCAGCGGGCGGGGTGCGGTTCTCCACCGGTGTGACGGTGCGGCGGCGCTCCTACAATAGCTTCGATTTTTCCAATGGGCTGAGTTGCCATTCCGCCAGCCGCGACAGCGCGATATGCGAACGGGTCAGCGGCGCCCGGCAATAGGCGCGGCAGCTTATGGATGGCGCGCGGCGCCGGTCCGGGATATAGTGCGGTCAAACACCTGGTTGATTAATGAGGGTTCTGGGCATGGTAGCGGGTGGCGCAGGGCGGCGCGGGCAGGCGGCGCAACAGCCGGCAAAAGCTGTGCAGCAGCCGGCTAAGGCTGGGCCGCAGACAGACCAAAAGCCGGGACGCAAGCCTGGCCGCAAGCCTGGGCGCAAGCCGGCCTCCGAGGTGGAGCGCAACAGTCGCGATCTGCTGCTGGAAGCGGCGCATCAGGAATTTGCCAGCCGTGGCTTTGAAGGCGCTCGGGTGGATGCCATTGCCAACCGTGCCGGCGTCAACAAACAGCTTGTCTACCATCACTTTGGCAACAAGGACGATCTCTACGCCAAGGTACTGGAACGCGCCTATGATGGCATCCGCGAACGTGAACGGTCGCTGGTGCTGGCGCGGCTGAAGCCGGCCACGGCGATGCGCCGGCTGATCGGCATGTCGTTTGATTACCTGGCCGAGAACCGCGATTTCGTTTTCCTGCTCACCGATGAAAACCTGCACAAGGGCAAACATCTCAAGCAGATCGTCAATCTGCAGCGTCTCAACACGCCGCTGCTCGGTACGCTGGACGATATTCTCAAGCGCGGGGCGGCCGAAGGCATCTTCCGCAAGGGACTCGATCCGCTGCAGGTCTATGTTTCGATCGCCGGCCTTGGCTTCTTCTATTTCAACAACATCTATACGTTGACGGCGATCTTCGGGCGCAACCTGGATGCGCCAGAGGCGGTGGCGGCGCGGCGGCGCCATGTCGTCGATTTGATGATGAGCGCCCTGCGCCCTTAAGCAAAAGCGCCCCGGCGACACCCTGCCTGGGCGTTTTTTCATTTCTGTACCCATGACTTTGCAATTCCTGCTTGACAGTTTCTCGTTGCAAATGATTGGATCAACCAGTTGGTTGATAATCGCGGAGGAGGGGCAGCATGCAGCAGGATATCGCCTGGTCGACGGCCACCGACTTGCTGGCCGGTTTCCGCAGCAAGGCCGTGTCACCGGTGGAGGTGGCGCACGAAACGCTGCGGCGCGCCGAGGCGCTCAATCCCGTGCTTAATGCTTTCTGCCTGCTCGATCCCGATGCCACCCTGGCCCAGGCGCGGGCCGCTGAAGCGCGCTGGCAGGCCGGCCAGCCGCTCGGCCTGCTGGATGGTGTGCCGGTTTCGATCAAGGATATCATCCTCACCAAAGGTTGGCCGACCCTGCGTGGTTCGAAGGCGATCAGCTCGGCCCAGCCCTGGGATGAAGATGGCCCGGCGGTGGCGCGGCTGCGCGAACAGGGCGCGGTGATCTTCGGCAAGACCACCACCAGCGAATTCGCCGCCAAACCCACCACCAATACGGCGTTGTGTGGCGTGACGCGCAATCCGTGGAATCCGGAGCGCACCCCCGGCGGCTCCAGCGGCGGCGCGGCGGCTTCGGTGGCGGCCGGCATTTCCGCCCTGGCGCTCGGCACCGATGCTGGCGGTTCGATCCGTATGCCGGCGAATTTCTGTGCCATTTTCGGCTTCAAGCCGGGCGGTGGCCGGGTGGCGATGTATCCGCCCACACCCTATGCCACATTGGCCGGCTTCGGCCCGATGACCCGCAGCGTGCAGGATGCCGCGCTGATGCTGAGCGTGATTGCACAGCCCGATCCGCGGGATTGGGATTCGCTGCCGCCCGATCCGACGCAGTATCACGAGGCGCTAGCCGCCGATCCCAAACAATGGCGCATTGCCTGGAGCCCGAGCTTGTGCGGCGCCAAGGTGGACCCGGAAGTGGCGGCGCTGACCGAGGCGGCGGCACGGCAATTCGAGGCCATGGGCGCAGAAGTCGAACTGGTCGAGACGGTTTTCCCCGATGCCCGCGACTTGCTGTTCAAGCTGATGCGCGGTCTGACCGACTATGCCTTCCATCGTTTCTCGCCCGAGCAACTGGCCGTGATCGATCCCGATCTGGTGCAGCGCGTGGCAGCGGCGCGCGGCAGCACGGCCATCGACCATCTCGATGCCGAGATGCAGCGCGTGCAATTCGCCCGCCAGATGAATGAATTCCACCAGCGCTACGACCTGCTGCTGTCGCCGGTCACCGCCGTGCCGGCCTTTGCCGCCGATCGTGACGGGCCGGATGGCTATAACGGGCGTGACTGGTATCCCTTCACCTATCCCTTCAACCTGACCCGCCAGCCGGCGGCCAGCGTGCCTTGCGGTTTCACCCGCGATGGCTTGCCGGTCGGGCTGCAGATCGTCGGGCCGCGCCATCGCGATCTGTTGGTGCTGCAGGCGGCGCGGGCTTTCGAACAGGCGGCGCCATGGTCGGCGCATCGCCCGCCGCTCGCCACAAGGAGCATGTGAGCAAAATGAAACAGGAGCGCAAATCCGATATCCAGGCTGCCGAGGCATTGCCCGGCCGCATCGCCGATATCGCGGCGCTGGAGGAAATCCTCTCCCGCCCGGATATCGTGCTGCAGCGTGAATTGCAGGCTTTGGATGGCGATATCATGGTGCTGGGTGTAGGCGGCAAGATGGGGCCGTCGCTGGCCCATATGGCCAAGCGCGCCGCGCCCGACAAGCGCGTGATCGGTGTTGCCCGCTTCAGCGAATCCGGCCTGCGTGAGCAACTTGAAGGCTGGGGCATCGAAACCATTGCCTGCGATCTTTCCGACCGCGCCGCACTGGAAGCTTTGCCGAAGGTGCGGAATATCGTGTTCATGGCCGGCATGAAATTCGGCTCCGGTGGCGACCAGCCGCTGACCTGGGCGATGAACACCTATCTGCCCGGCATGGTGGCGGAAACCTTCACGGCGTCGCGCATCGTCGCCTTCTCCACCGGCTGCGTCTATCCCTTTGTCGGCCTGGATGAAATCGGCGCCACCGAGGAAACCCCGCTCAATCCGCCGGGTGAATATGCCAATTCCTGCGTTGGCCGCGAACGCCTGTTGCAGCATTTCTCGGCCAAGTTCGGCACGCCGGGCCGGCTGATCCGGCTGAATTATGCCATCGACCTGCGGTATGGCGTGCTGCATGACATCGCCGTGCAAATCCGCGATGGCAAGCTGGTCGACCTCACCACCGGGCATGTCAACGTGATCTGGCAGGGTGATTCCAATCGTTATGCATTGCGCTCGCTGGCTCATGCCACGGCGCCGACCAGCCCGATCAATGTCAGCGGGCCGGAAACCCTGTCGGTGAAATGGCTCGCGCATGAACTGGCGGCGCGCATGGGCAAGCCGGTGAATTTCGTCGGCGAACCGGCGCCCACCGCCTGGCTCAACAATGCCGCCGAGGCGATGCGTCTGTTCGGCTATCCGCTGGTTTCGATCAAGCAGATGCTGGATTGGGTGGCGGATTGGGTCGGCAATAATGGCCGCAGCCTGAACAAGCCGACCAAATACGAGAACCGCGCCGGTGAATACTGAGGCCGGACATAATCCGGCCCCGGTCATCCGGGCGCTGACCGCTGGCGATCTTGCCGGCGCGCAGGCGCTGTCGGCCGAGGCGAACTGGAATCAGGCGGCCGCCGATTGGCGCCTGATGATTGCCAGTGGCCATGCCATCGGCATCGACGATGGTACGCCGACCGCGCTGGTGGCTTCGGCGCTGGCATTGCCGATGGGGCCGCGTCTGGCCTGGATCAGCATGGTGCTGGTCACCAACAGCCAGCGTCGGCGCGGCCTGGCCAGTCGTTTGGTGAGTGACTGTATCGCCTGGATCGAGGCGCGTGGCGCCCAGGCGGTGCTGGATGCCACGGCGGCAGGGGCGGAAGTGTATCGCCCGCTCGGTTTTGAAACCACGCGCCATATCACGCGCTGGCAGCATCCCGGCATGGCCGTGTCGCAGCCAACGGAACAGGCGCTACGGCTCACAGCAGCCGACCTGTCCTGGCTGGCGCCGCTGGATGCGGAAATTTTTGGCGGCGAACGCGCCTTTGTGCTGGACGATATGCTGGCACGACAGGATGCCGTCTGCGTCGGGTTGGGCGATAGCGGGGCCTATGCACTGTCGCGCGCTGGCCGGGTGGCGACCCAGATCGGGCCGCTTTCCGCCCCCGATGCGGCCACGGCCGGCGCCTTGCTGAACGATCTGCTCGGCCGCATCGCCGGGCCGGTCTTCATCGACGCTTACAATGATCAGGTGGAATTTGCCGCGCATCTGGCGGCTCTCGGGTTCACGCGCCAGCGTGGCTTTGAGCGCATGATGCGGGGTGGCATACGGCCGTTTGGCGATCTGGCGCGTTCCTTCGCCGCCGCCGGTCCGGAATTGGGTTAGGGAGTATTGAGATGGCACGACATTGGAGCGATATCCCGGCACCGGTGCTGCAATCCTTGCGCCAGGGTACGGTGATCCCGGCGCATCCGCTGGCATTGACCGCATCACGCAGCTTCGATCCGGCCCGGATGAGTGCCGTGACGCGCTATTATGTTGATGCTGGCGCCGGCGGCCTGGCGGTGGGCGTGCATACCACACAATTCGCCATCCGCGAGGTCGGGCTGTATGAGCCGGTGCTGAAACTGGCGGCGGAAACCGCCGCGGCCTGGACTGACCGGCCATTGATCCGCATTGCCGGCCTGGCCGGGCGCACGGCGCAGGCCAGCCGCGAGGCGCAGGTGGCGCATGGCCTCGATTATCATGCCGGCCTGCTCAGCCTGGCGGCGATGAAGGGCGCCAGCGAGGATGAACTGATCGAGCATTGCAGCGCGGTGGCGCGCGAGATGCCGCTGGTTGGTTTCTACTTGCAGCCCTCGGTGGGTGGCATCCGGCTATCTTTCGATTTCTGGCGCCGCTTTGCCGCGATTGAAAATGTCGTGGCGATCAAGATGGCGCCATTCAATCGCTATGCCACGCTGGATGTGATCCGGGGCGTGGTGGCGGCTGGCGCGGAAGATCGCGTCACGCTCTATACCGGCAATGACGATCATATCGTCGCCGATCTGGTGACGCCTTACACGCTGATGCGCGATGGCAAGCCGGTGACGGTGCGGATCAAGGGTGGCCTGCTGGGGCATTGGTCGGTCTGGGTGCAGGCTGCCGTGCGGCTGCTGCAACGTTGCCAGTCGGAAGCGGCGCGCGATACGGTGAGCGCTGAATTGCTGGCGCTGGATGGCCAGGTGACCGATTGCAACAGTGCGCTGTTCGATGTGGCGCATGCCTTCCATGGCTGTATCGCCGGCTGTCACGAAATTCTGCGGCGCCAGGGCCTGTTGCAGGGCATCTGGTGCCTCGATCCCGATGAAGGCCTGAGCCCGGGCCAGGCCGAAGAACTCAGCCGCGTCGCAGCGGCTTATCCCCATCTCACCGACGATGCCTTCGTGGCGGCCAATCTGGACCGCTGGCTGGCTGGCGACAGCACCACCCCTCTCAAGGAACTGGCGGCATGACCAAAGCGCTGAAATGGACCATTGAACGGCTGCCGGCCCTGTCGCTGTTTGCGCTGCTGCTGGCGCTGTGGCAATTCGCCGTCTCGGTGATGGGCGTGCGCGAATATCTGCTGCCCAGCCCGGCGGCGGTGTTTGCGGCCCTCACCGGCGATCAGATTCCCTGGGCGCGGCATATCTGGGTCACGGCGCTGGAAATCTTCGGCGCCTTCTTCATCGCCGCTGCGGCCGGCGTGATCCTCGGCACCATGATCGCCTGGTCGACACTGATCGCGCGCGCGCTGATGCCGTTCCTGGTTTTCGTCAACACTTTGCCCAAGGTGGCGGTGGCGCCGCTTTTCCTGATCTGGATGGGCTATGGCATCCTGCCCAACATGCTGATCGGTGCATTGATCGGGTTTTTCCCGGTGGTGATCAATACTGCCGTCGGCCTGACCCAGATCGACCGCGACCTGCTCGATCTCGGCCGCGTATTCAATGCGCCGAAATGGAAGGTGTTTGCCAAGATCCGCATTCCGAATGCCTATCCCTTCATCCTGAGCGCACTCAAGATCACCGCCACATCGGCCGTGGTGGGCGCCATCGTGGGCGAATTCGTCGCCTCGCAGCGCGGGCTCGGCTACGTCATCATTGCCACGCAAAGCAGCATGAACACCTCGGTGGCTTTCGCGGCTCTGTTCTGGATTTCGATCATGGGTTTCATGGTGTTCGGCTTCGTTGCGATGCTGACCCGCATCCTGACGCCCTGGGCCGAGAATCCCGATAACCAGTAACAACAACAATCAGCACATGGACAGAACCATCAGCAGGAGGGTAGCGATGAAACGGTATAAGACGTTGTTTGGTGCATTGGTGACGGCTTCGCTTGCATTCGCGGGCGCCTCGACCGCCCAGGCGCAGGAGAAATTCCTGTTCGCGCTCAACTGGTTCCCGGTCGGTGACCATGCCGCCTATTGGGTGGCCCTGGAGAAGGGCTACTACAAGGAACGTGGCCTGGATGTGACGCTGGAGAATTCCAAGGGCTCCGGCGATTCCATCGCCAAGGTGGATACCGGCCGCGCCGATGCCGGCCTGGCCGATTCCGCCGTGGTGATCGCCGCCGTGTCGCGCGGCGCCAAGATCAAGACCGTGGGCATGATCTTCGACAAGACGCCGCTGAACGTATTCAGCCGCCAGGATACCCCGATCCGCAAGCCGAAGGATCTGGAAGGCCGCACCATCGCGGCGCCGCCGGGCGACAGCCAGCGCCAGGTCTGGCCGGCCTTCGCCAAGCTGCATGGTGTGGATGTGAACAAGGTGACCTGGGTGAATATCGAGCCCACCGCCAAGATCGCCGCCGTCAGCGAAAAGCGCGTCGATGCCGTGGCCGATTATCTCACCGGCCTGCCGAATTACGACAAGGCGATGGGCGGCCCGGGTACGGCCGTCACCATGCCATGGGCGGATTTCGGCTTCGACATGTATTCGATGTCGATCATGGCCAGCGAAAAGACCATGAAGGATCGCAGCAAGGCTTTGCGCTCGTTCCTGGAAGCCTCCTATATGGGCTGGCGCGACGTGATGGCCGATCCGGCTGCGGCGGTGGAGATTTTCAAGAAGCGCGTACCGGAAATCGACACTGTGTATGTCGCCGCCAACATGAAGCTGGGCCTGACCCTGATGAATTCGGAAACCTATCGCGCCAATGGCATTGGCTACATGGACCCGAAGAAGATGTGCGGTTCGGTTGATCTGGTGAACACCTATATGGGCCTGAACAAGACCGTGGCCTGCAATGATGTTTACAGCAACGAGTTCCTCACCAAGGTGGCCGTGCCGGCCAACTTCAAGTGAGACTGGCTCGCCCGGTTCGAGAGGAGGTCATAAAGTGACGGATGCAGTGATCCAACTCGACCGGGTTGGCATGGTCTATCAGGCCGAAAGTGGCCCCGTGGAGGCGCTGAGCGATATTTCGCTCAGCGTCCAGCGCGGCGAGTTCATCGCCCTGGTCGGCCCTTCCGGCTGCGGCAAATCCACCTTGCTGCGCATCATTGCCGGGTTGCGCCCGGCAACGCGCGGCAGCGTGAAGGTGAACGGCCAGGAAGTGACCAAGCCGATTGCCGAAGTGGGCATGGTGTTTCAGGCCGCTGTGCTGCTGCGTTGGCGCACCATCCTGGACAATGTGTTGCTGCCGGCGGAACTGGCCGGGCTCGATCCGGCGAAATACCGCGAGCGCGCCTACGAATTGCTGCGCCTCACCGGCTTGCAGGATTTCGCCCAGAAGCGGCCGAATGAATTGTCGGGTGGCATGCAGCAGCGCGCCTCGCTCTGCCGCGCCCTGCTGCTCGATCCGCCTTTGCTGCTGATGGATGAGCCTTTCGGCGCGCTGGATGCCATGACGCGCGACGACATGAATCTGGAATTGCTGCGGGTCTGGGGTGAAAGCTCGGCAACGCGCAAGACCATCATCTTCGTCACCCACTCGATCCAGGAAGCCGTGTTCATGGCGGATCGTGTGGTGGTGATGTCGGCCCGGCCGGGCCGGGTGGACGAGATCAAGCCGATCACCCTGCCGCGTCCGCGCACGGTGCAGGTGCGTGCCACCGCCGAAGCTGGCCAGCTTTCGCTGGATATCTTCGAGAAGCTCACCGGCCGGCGCAGCATGTGAACGCAATGAAGCTGGCATTGTGCAATGAGGTGATTGCAGAGGGCCGCGATTTTGCGGCCCAATGCCGGCTGGCCGCCGCCCTGGGTTATCAGGGTTTGGAGGTGGCACCGTTCACGCTGGGCGATGAGCCGCATCGGTTGCCGCAAGCGCGCATTGCCGAATTGCGCACCATGGCAGCGGATGCCGGTATCCGGGTATCCGGCCTGCATTGGCTGCTGCTGCGGCCGGAGGGGTTGGGTCTCACCAGTGATGATGCCTGCACGCGGATCCGCACCCGCGACGTGATGCTGCGCCTGGTGGATTTATGCGCCGCACTGGGCGGCGACGTGCTGGTGCATGGCTCGCCGGCGCAACGGCGCCTGCCGGATGATGCTGCCGCAGCGCAGACCGCACGCGGCCATGCATTGGACGTTTTTGCTGCCGTGGCCGAGCATGCCGAACATGCCGGCGTGACCTATTGCATCGAGCCGCTGGCCGCCAGCCTGACCAATTACGTCAATACGCTGGCGGAAGCCGAGCAACTGGTGGCGCAGGTGAAGAACCGCGCCTTCCGCAGTATGATCGATACCAGTGCGGCGTTGCAGATGGAAAGCCTGGCGCTGGACGAGTTGGCAATGCGCTGGCTGCCTGGTGGCCTGGTGGCGCATATCCAGGTGAATGACCGCAACCGGCGTGGTCCGGGCCAGGGCGCGGATCGTTTTGCAGCCTTCTTCGCCTCATTGCAGCGGCTCAATTATGCCGGCTGGGTGGCGGTGGAACCGTTTGACTACCTGCCCGATGGTGCCACCTGCGCCGCCCGGGCGATTGGCTATATGCAGGGATTGATCGAGGCACAGGCATGAGCGAGACAGCCCCCACCCTTACCGTTCTGGCCGTGGAGGCTTTTGAGCGCGAATACCGCAATCGGATGACTTTCCGCTTCGGCAACATCACCTCCACCGGCGGCCGGCAGGGTGTGATCCGGCTGCGTGTCCGCCTGGCCGATGGCCGCGAAGGCTGGGGCTATGCGGCTGAATCGATTGGTGGCAAGTGGTTCGACAAGAACCCGGCGCTGAGCGACCAGCAGGCCGCCGACCAGTTGCGCCGCTCGCTCGGCCTGGCCATTGCCGCCTATACCGCGAGCGCACCGCGCACCGCCTTCGGTTTCTTCGCCGATCATTATCGCGAGCAGATAGCCGCCTGCGGCCGCCATGGCCTGCTGCCGCTGGTCGCCAGCTACGGCCCGGCTTTGCTGGATCGCGCCATTCTGGATGCGCTATGCCGGCTGTATGGCATCAGCTTCTATGCCGCGATGCAGGCCAATCTGCCCGGCATGTTGCCGCATGACATCATCCCCGATCTGGCCGGCTTCGATTTCAGCCGCTTCCTGGCCGGTTTGCGGCCGGCGGCCAGCATGGCGGCGCGCCACACTGTGGGCATGGTCGATCCGCTGGTGGCGGCCGACCAGCAGCCGGCAGACCGGGTGAATGATGGCCTGCCGGAAACCCTGGAAGAAGTGGTGGCGACCTATGGTCAGCGCTATTTCAAGCTCAAGGTGGGCGGCGATATCGCCGCCGATATCGCGCGCCTGAGCAAGATTGCCAGCGTGCTGGATCGCATGGCCGAGCCGTATTTCGCCACCATCGATGGCAATGAACAATATGCCACGGCCGAGGCGGCGCTGGAGCTGTGGCATGCCATCGAGGCCACCCCGGCCTTGCAGCGTCTGCGCAGTTCCACCTTGTTTGTGGAACAGCCGATCATGCGGCAGACGGCATTGTCGACCCCGGTGGCGGCGTTCTCTGCCGTGAAGCCGCTGATCATCGATGAATCGGATGGCGAGATCGATTCATTTCCGCGCGCCCGCGCCATGGGGTATGATGGCGTGTCGTCGAAGGTGTGCAAGGGTTTCTACAAATCGGTGATCAACCGCGCGCGTTGCGCATTGTGGAATGCAGAAACCGGCAGCCAGCGCTATTTCATGTCGGCGGAAGACCTCACCGTGCATGCCGGTGTGTCGTTGCAGCAGGACCTGGCCCTGGTCAACCTGATCGGCATGACCCATGTGGAGCGCAACGGCCATCACTTCGTGGATGGTTTCTGCGAACGCCCGGCCAGCGAGGCCGATGCCTTCCTGGCGGCGCATCCCGATCTCTATCACCGCCATCACGGCAAGGTCCGCCTGCGGATCGAGAATGGCATGCTGGCCTTGGCGTCGCTCGATTGCGTCGGCTTCGGCCATGGGCCGGTGCCGGATTTCACGCAATTGCAGCCGGCCCGCTTCCCTGGTTGAATAACGCTACCGCCACAGGTTGTTTGCGCGTAGGGTGACTGGGCATGATTTCTTCATGCGCCAGCCATTTCGTGCGGGGCCTCAATTTTGACCAAAATATTGCGTATTACAAGGTTGCCCACCGTGATCATGGTGGTGGCCTTGGCGACCTTGGTTGCCTGCGCGGCGCTGATCTGGGCCGGCCATGGACTGATGCTCGCTTTCAACCGCATCGATCATGGCCGCACGGTGATTGCGCGCGCCGACACTTTGCTGATCGCCATGATCGATGTGGAAACCGGGCAGCGCGGCTATCTGCTGACCGGCAATGATGAGTATCTCGAACCTTATCACCGCGCCATCGGCCAGGTTTTCAACGGGATGGAGGAACTGGAACATCTGGTTGCCGACAATCCCGAGCAAGGGGCGCGCCTGGTGCAGATGCGGCAGCAGGTGGTCTACAAGCTGAATGAAATCGACACCACCTTATCATTGTGGCGCGATGGCGCGCGGGAAGAGGCTCTGACGATTGTGCAATCCGATCGTGGCCGCCAGGCCATGGATGTGGTGCGCGCGCATATCGCCAGCTTCCTGGAGCGGGAGGAAATACTGCTGGATCAGCGCAACCGCGCCGCCTTCCAGTATTTTCTCTGGACCGCCATTCCCAGCCTGACGCTGGCATTGCTGTGTGGCGTGATGGGCTACTTCTATGTCCGTTCCTTGTTGCAGCATCAACAGCAACAACAGGTCTTGTGGGATGCGCTGGTGATTGCCAATGGTGAACTGGAAAACCGCGTGGCGGAGCGGACCCGGGAATTGAGTGAAGCCAATCAGGTCAAGTCGCGCTTCCTGGCCAATATGAGCCATGAATTGCGCACCCCGCTGAATGCCGTGATCGGCTATGCACAGATGATCGCGCAGGAAAGACTAGGCCCGATTGCCGAGCCGCGCTATCGCGATTATGCGGCACAGGTCGAGGCCAGCGGCCAGCACCTGCTCGACATGATCAACGACATTCTCGATTTCTCGAAGATGGAGGCCGGGCAGTTCCGGTTGCATCCGGAAGTCATCGATCCGCTGGAAATTGCCGAAACCTGTCTCCGCATGATGCGACCACAGGCCGAGAAGGGCGAGGTGGTGCTGGTGCTGAGCCATGATGCGGCGCCGCAGGAGATTAATGCCGATCCGGTGCGACTGCGGCAAATTCTGCTCAATCTGCTGTCCAATGCGGTGAAATTCACGCCGCCCGGCAAGCAGGTGCGACTTGGACTGCAAACTGCACCGGGACGGCAGATCGTGGTCGAGGTTGCCGATCAGGGGATTGGCATGTCAGCGGCCGAGATCGCCCAGGCCATGCAGCCCTTCGTGCAGATCGACAGCGCCGCCATGCGACGCAGCCAGGGTACCGGGCTGGGCTTGCCGCTGACCAAGGCGCTGGTGGAATTGCATGGTGGCAGCCTGACGCTGAGCAGTGTGCCGGGCCAGGGTACCGTGGTGCGCATCGAATTGTAGGGCTTCAGCCGGCGCTGGATATTTCCAGGATCAGCTTGCGCCGCACGGCTTCGGCGAAGGCGGCGTAATCGCGGGCCGAGACCAGGAAGGCGCCCGGCCCGCCGATCACGTTGCGCTCGTAATACTCCTCGATATCGTCTTCCATATGCAGGATCGGCAGGCCGTTGATGGTGATGCCGCGTGCAGCGGCAGCATCGCGCGCCTGGGAAGGCGGCCGGCCACGATTGCTGCGGCCATCGCCGGAAATGTCGATCACACGGCGCAGCGGGCGCACCGGCGCATGATCGAGCAGAGTCACGCCGAAATCGATCGCCTCGGCCGGCGCCGTGCCGCCGCCGAAGATGCTGCGCGGCACGCTCTCCAGGCTCTGCGCGAAGCCTGCAATGTCGGCGCGGCTGCGCAGCAAGGTCCAGGGCAAAGCCTGGTTATGCAGCGCCGGGCCGGACCATTGAAAATAGGTGATGGCAATGCCGCCATGCAGCCCGCCCAGGATGGCCTCGATCACCCGGCGATGGCGGAAGGCATCGGCATAGCCGCGTTGCTGCAACTGGTAATGCTCGCCGCGCACACTGCCGGAGCAATCCACCGCCAGCACCAGCGCCAGGTCAAGTTCCGGTGGCGTGGCGGCATGGCTGCGTTGGGTGCCGGCCAGCAGCAGGCTGCCCAGGCCGGCCAGCCAATGCCGGCGATGCAGGTGGAAACGGGTCGGCATGCTGGGCTCCGCGTCTGGTTCCATCGCCAGCATGCCGTCAAAGCCGGGCTTGTGGCATCAAATTTCCGTAATCAGCGGCAGTACACGAACGGTGGCGGCAAGGGCTGACGCCGCCCGCCCCGCATGCTATGCCCATGGCACCGGTTTCCGCCTGTCATTCCCGCAGAAAGTGCTCCCCATGATCTTCGGCATTCCCTATACCGAACTGGCCTGGCTGTCTGTTGCGTTGCTGGGCGCCGGCGCCGTCACCGGCATTCTGGCCGGGGTATTCGGGGTCGGCGGCGGCGCGGTGATCGTGCCGGTGCTATATGAACTCTTTGCCCTGATCGGCGTGCCGGAGGAGCCGCGCATGCCGCTCTGTGTCGGCACCTCGCTGGCGATCATCATTCCCACCTCGATCCGCTCGTTCAATGCGCATCGTGCCAAAGGCGCGGTGGATATGGCGGTGGTGAAAGCCTGGGCGGTGCCGGTGGTGATCGGCGTGCTGGCCGGCAGCCTGATTGCGCGCTATGCGCCGGCCGAGTTGTTCAAGCTGGTCTTTGTTCTGGTGGCCGGCCTGTCCGCCATCCGGTTGTTATTCGGCCGCGATAGCTGGCGTTTGGGCGATACCTTGCCGGGCGCCTTCGTGATGCGGGTCTATGGCCTGGCGATCGGTGTGCTGTCCTCCCTGATGGGCATTGGCGGCGGGCAATTGTCGAATCTGATCCTGACCTTCTATGGCCGCCCGATCCATCAGGCGATTGCCACTTCGTCCGGCCTGGGCGTGCTGATCGCCATCCCCGGCGCCCTGGGCTATATCTATGCCGGCTGGCCGAAAATGGCGGAATATGCCGATGTCACGGCTTTGCAGATGCCGCTGGCGCTGGGTTATGTCTCGCTGATCGGCTTTGTGCTGTTTGTGCCGACCAGCATCTGGACCGCGCCGCTGGGCGCCAGGCTGGCCCATGCCCTGCCCAAGCGCAAGCTGGAGATTGCCTTCGGCATTTTCCTCACCATCGTCTGCCTGCGTTTCCTGTCCAGCCTGTTCGGCCTCTGAGGAGGAGCTTGCCATGTCTGCCATCACCGCCAAGCGTATCCTGCTGCGTGAATTCGGCCCGCCCGAAGTGATGCGGCTGGAGACGGAAGACCTGGGCGCGCCGGGGCCGGGCCAGGTGCTGTTGCGCCAGACGGCGGTGGGCTTCAATTATATCGACGTGTATCAGCGCAAGGGCATCTATCCGCTGCCCAATCCCACCGGCCTGGGCCATGAGGCCGCCGGTCTGGTGCTGGCAGTGGGGCCGGATGTAGCGGATTTTGCGCCCGGCGACCGCGTGGCCTATATGAATGCCGGCCTCGGCGCCTATGCCGATCATCGCATCGTGCCGGCCGAGCGGCTGGTGAAACTGCCTGATACGGTGAGCGACGAGCAGGCGGCGGCACTGATCTTCAAGGGCCTGACGGCGCAGTATCTGCTGCGCAAGACGCATCGCGTCGCCCCGGGCGATGTGGTGCTGGTGCATGCCGCCGCCGGTGGCGTCGGCCAGATCCTGTGCCGCTGGGCCAAGGCATTGGGCGCCTTCGTGGTCGGCACGGCGGGCGGCGGCGAGAAATGCGCCATTGCCCGCGCCGCCGGGGCGGATGCGGCGGTGGATTACCATGATGCCGATTGGCCGGCCGCTTTCCTGGCTGCCACCAAGGGCCGCAAGGCCCGGGTGGTTTATGATTCGGTCGGCCGCGACACGTTCCTCAAGTCGCTCGATTGCGCCGCGCCCTTCGGTCTGGTGGCAATCTATGGTGCGGCCTCCGGCCCGGCTCCGGCCATCGAGCCGGAATTGCTCAACAAGAAGGGCTGCCTGTTCCTGACCCGCCCGTCGGTGTTTCCGCATAATGCCGACCCCGCAGTGTTCCGCGAAAATGCTGCCGAGCTGTTCGCTGCCATTGCCGCCGGCCATGTGCAGGCCAGCATCGGCGCCCGTTTCGGCCTGGCTGAGGCGCCGGCAGCGCATCATGCGGCCGAGGCGCGCGCCACCACTGGCGCCATTCTGCTGATCCCCTGATATTTCTCAGCGCACGGAAACCGCGATGTTCTATGAACCCGACAAGCGCAATCATGGCCTGCCGCGCGATCCGTTCAAGGCGCTGGTAGTGCCGCGCCCTATTGGCTGGATTTCCACCGTGGATGAGCAGGGCCGCAGCAATCTGGCGCCTTACAGTTTCTACAATGCCGTGGCCTCCGATCCGCCGGTGGTGCTGTTCGGCACCGGCCTTGGTCCGGTCCGCAGCGGCGCGGCCGATCCGATCAAGGACAGCCAGCGCAACGCCGAGGCGACGGGGGAATTCGTCGTCAACATGGTGACCGATGCCCTGCGCGACCCGATGAATGTCAGCGCCGCGCATCTGCCCCACGGCAGCAGCGAATTCGATGCCGCCAAGCTGGAAACCCTGCCCTCGCATCTGGTGCGGCCGCCGCGCGTCAAAGCCTCGCCGGTGCATCTCGAATGCCGCTATCTGCAAACCGTGGAAATGCCCTGCACGACGCCGGGTGGGCGGAATTTCGTGGTTTTCGGGCGTGTTATCGGCATCCATATCGATGAAAGCGTACTCAGGGACGGCTTTGTCGATATTGGCCTGCTGCGCCCGCTGGCCCGGCTCGGCTACATGGATTATTGCCTGGTGGACAAGAGTTTCCGCATGGATCGGCCCGATTAACGGGACATAAACGCCAGTTTCCGGCTAAGCCCCGGGCAATGAATACTTTTAGGAGTGGTTTCCAAGGTATATTTCGTGTTTTTCCATAAAGGAAAATTGTTTATCGCCCGCCCTGCCTTGCTATAATGCGGCATGGATTTCATCGCCAGTTTGCCAAAGCCGCTTTCCACGCGGAGCAGGGAATTTCTAGCCATCTGGCATAGTTGGCGCCGGGGCCGAATCGTGCCCGAACGGCGTGACATGGACCTGGCCGCGCTGGGTGAACTGGCCGGCTCCTGCCTGCTGCTCAATGTGCGCGGTCATGACGATATCCAGATCGAATGGGCTGGCGAGGCGATCACCCGGCAGATCGGCGTGGATCTGGCCGGCTGCAACTATCTTGACCTGACCTCCAAGGAAAACCGCGCCTGGCGCGCCCATCTCACCACGGCGCAGGTGGCGCAGCCCTGCAGCGCGGTGATCTATTATTGGCTGCGGCTGGGGCGGGGCGGGATTCTGCCGGTGGAATTCGTCACCGGGCCGTTTTGCGAGGATGGCGCCAGCCAGGCCACCCTGGCTTTGTGCTGCGCCTCCAACCTGACCCGGCCGGGCAGCGACAAGGCGGTCGACCCCGATTCCTACGAGGAAGGCGAGGGCATGCGTTTCATCGATATCGGCGCCGGTGTGCCATCCATGGTGCCGAGCCAGCGCCAGGATACCCGCTCAGTGCAATAGTAGTTCCCGGGCAATAGACCCCCGGGAAATAGACCCCTGGGAAATAGACCCCTGGGAAATAGACCTTTGGCTGGCATCGAATAAATTCGCTTTTATTTCAGCACAATCTCCCGGATGCTAGGCCAAGTAGCAGCAGCTTTGGGTGAGTCCTGCTCTTGAGCGATGATTCGGGCATGTTTCCGGCAGATGCCGGATCGGCATCTTCAGCGAAAAATGGCGCTGCGGGTTTCCGCGTCGGCCCCGAACCGGCGATTGTGAGCAACGCGCTGGTGCTGGATTTTTTTGCCTTCTGGCAAAGCCGCCACCATGATGGGCGCATGCCGAGCCGGGCCGATATGGACCCGATCCTGATGGCGCGTTTCCTGTCCAATCTGATCCTGCTGCGGGTGTTGCCGCAGCCGCTGGATTTTGAATACCGCATCATCGGCGAGGATATCATCTGTTTCCTCGGCAACATGACACGCCAGCGGGTGCGCCAGTCGGTGCTGTTTCCGGCCACCGGCACGGCCTATGCCAATTACTGCTATGTGGTGCAGCAATGCCGGCCGCAATTCTTCGAAGGGCTGGCCGACACCGCCTTCAAGCGCGACCGCAAATATGTCATGTCGCGGGTGCATTGCCCGCTTTCCAGCGATGGCGAGCGGGTCGACCACATCATTTCCTGCGTGGTCTTTCTCTGATTTCCGCGTGTTGATTCGCCGCCGCCCCGGACCTATCTTGCCGGCCGCTTTCGGCTTTCGCCGGCTATGGCCGGCTTTTGAGGATTTGCAGCCATGACCGTTCGCACCCGCGTAGCCCCGTCGCCCACCGGCGATCCGCATGTCGGCACGGCCTATATCGCATTGATCAACTATTGCTTCGCCAAGAAACATGGCGGCGAGTTCCTGCTGCGCATCGAGGATACCGACCGGGCGCGCTCCACCGCCGAATCCGAGCGGGTGATCCTGGAGGCTTTGCGCTGGATGGGCCTGACCTGGGATGAAGGCCCGGATGTGGGCGGCCCGCATGGTCCCTACCGCCAGAGCGAACGCGCCGCGATCTACCAGCAGCATTGCGATCATCTGCTGGAAAAGGGCCATGCCTTCCGCTGCTTCTGCACCACGGAAACCCTGGATGTGATGCGCGACGAGCAGCGCAAGCGCGGCGAGCAGCCGCGTTATGACGGCCGCTGCCAGCATCTTGGCGCCGCCGAGGTCAGCGCCAAGCTGGCGGCCGGCGAGCCGCATGTGGTGCGCATGAAGGTGCCGTCGGAAGGCGTCTGCGTCATCGACGACATGCGCCGTGGCGCGATCGAGATCGAATGGTCCAAGGTCGACATGCAGGTGCTGATGAAGTCGGATGGCCTGCCGACCTACCATCTCGCCAATGTGGTGGATGATCATCTGATGCAGATCACCCATGTGATGCGCGGCGAGGAATGGATTTCCTCGGCGCCCAAGCACAAACTGCTTTACGAGTATTTCGGCTGGCAGATGCCGCAGATCTGCCATCTGCCGCTGCTGCGCAATCCGGATCGCAGCAAATTGTCGAAGCGCAAGAACCCGACCGGCATTTTGTTCTATCAGCGCATGGGCTATCTGCCGGAAGCGTTGCTGAACTTCCTCGGCCTGCTCACCATGTCGGTGGCGGAAGGCGACGAGATGCGCAGCCTGGAACAGCTCGTGGCGCAATTCGCGCCGGAGAATATCTCGCTCGGCGGCCCGGTCTTTGACCAGGACAAGCTGAACTGGCTCAACAGCCGCTATATCCGCGAGACGCTGACGCCGGAGCAGCTGATCGAGCGGGTCGCTGCCTGGGCCTTCCAGCCGGAGCGCCAGCTTGCCATCGCCAAACTGGCGCAGACCCGTATCACCCGGCTGTCCGATCTCGGCCCGCTCGCTTCCTTCATGTTTTCAGGGGTGCTGGATACCCCGGAAGCCGCGTTGCGTGACAACAAGCTGAACGAAACCCAGCTACGCCAGGCCTTTCAGTTCGCCTTGTGGGAATTCGACAAGCTGGTGGCCTGGGATACCACCTCCATCGACAAGACGCTGCGCCTGGTGGCCGACAAGATCGGCGCCAAATTCCGCGATGTGGTGCGGCCATTCTACGTCGCGGTGGCCGGCAGCGCGCAATCGCTGCCGCTGTTCGACAGCATGGAATTGCTTGGCCGCGATGTGGTGCGCGAACGCCTGCGCCGCTCGCTGGCGGTGGTCGGCGGCGTCTCGGCCAAGGAAGCCAAGGAATGGGCCAAGCTGCTGGCCGCCGAGGCAAGCGAGGAATAAGTCCTTTCTTAGGGACGTAATGGGAAAGGCCGGCCGCTGTGCCGGCCTTTCAGGTTTTTGTCACTGTCCGCGCTGCTTCAGCCATTGCTGCATCTGGGTAATTTCCGCTTCCTGGGCCGCGATCACCGCTTCGGCCAGTTTGCGCACTTCCGGATCCTTGCCGTATTGCAGCACGATGCGCGCCATATCGATGGCGCCGGCATGATGCGGGATCATCGCCTTCATGAAATCGATATCGGCATTGCCGCTGAAGGTGATCGCCATGTCGCGGTGCATGCGGTCATTGGCTTCCTGAAAGGCCTTGGTGGCGGCGTTGTCCTGCTTGGCCGGTGCGGCATTGCCATGCGCGCCATGGCCGCCATGCTGGGCCAGGCCTGGCGTGGCGGCGGCGATCAGGGCGGCGCAAAGCAGGATCAGAAGGCGGTGTTGCATCGTCGCTATCCATCTTCGAGGGGTGACAGCGCGGCAATCTGCGGCTTGCCCCCATGGGAAGGTCAAGCCTGTTGCGTGTTGGTTCAGCGCAATTCGCCGGCGATGCGGCGCAGCGCCTCGCGCAACCGGTTCAGGGCGGCGCGCGGTGCGGCGTCGAAGCGCGTGGTGATGCCCACCGCGCCGGTCGGGCGGTCGATGCTGAGCGGCAGCAGGGCGAGATGCCCTTCCGCCAGATCGTCCTGCACCACGCCGCGCGAGATGATCCACACCGCATCCGACATCAGCGCATAGCGCCGGCCGAAGCTGGGCGACACGGTTTCGATGATATCCGGCAGCAGGCTGAGGCCCTGGCCCAGCATCAGCCGTTCCACATCGGGCCGGATGATCGAGCCGGGCACCGGAAACAGCACGGTATAAGCGGCGATGTCATGCAGGGTGAGCGGCTGGCGGTGTTGCAGCGGATGGCCCGGGCGCACCACAAAGACGATTTCATCCGTATAGAGCGGCTCGAAGCTCAGGCCCTGCATCATCGCCGGATCGGACAAGCGGCCAACCACGATATCCAGGCTGCCTTCCTTGAGCCGGCCGAGCAGATAATCATTCGGCCCGGTCAGCACCCGGATGGTGGCGCCGAGCCCCTCCTGCTTCGCCGCCAGCACGGCAGCCGGCACCAGCCGCGTCGCCACCGTGGGCAGTGCGCCGATGGCAATGATGGTGCCGCCATCGCGCTCGGCGCGGCTGACATTCTCCACCCCCTCGCGCAGGGCGGCAAAGGCGGTGCCGGCATAGCGGCGGAACACCTCGCCATTGCCGGTCAGGAATACGCCGCGCCGGCTGCGTTCCAGCAATGGCGTACCCAGGATTGCCTCCAGTTCGGCAATCGCCTTCGATACTGCCGGCTGGGTCAGTGCCAGGCTGCGCGCTGCCTTGCCGAAGCTTTTCTGCGCCGTCACTTCCAGAAAGCAGGCGAGGTGGCGCAATTTGATCCGTTGGTCGAGCATGCCAGTTTCTATATCAATTTCGATATGATAAAATGAAATGAAATCATTTTACATTGCAAATTTCGGTATGATACTTCGATCCTGACACAGATCGTTGGGAGGAATCCGATGGCGGAGCAAAGCCGCTACGAGGCTGGGATGGCAGTGCGCCGCCGTGTGCTGGGCGATGCCCATGTCGACCGTGCCGAAGCCGCCAAGACCGAATTCGACGACGATTTTCAGCGTTTCATCACCGAAGGCGCCTGGGGCTCGGTCTGGGCTCGGCCACATTGGACACCGCGTGAACGCAGCCTTGTCACCATCGCGCTGCTGGCGGCGCTGGGCCATGATGAGGAAGTGGCGATGCATGTGCGTGCCACGCGCAATACCGGCGCCACGCCGGAAGATCTGCGCGAGGCGATGCTGCATGTGGCGGTTTATGCCGGGGTGCCGAGCGCCAATAGTGCGATCAAGATTGTGAAAAAGACCCTGGCCGAGATGGCCGGGCAGGGGTTGAACCGGGGTGGGCCGGAGCAAGCACAAACGAAAGAGTAGAGCATGAGCAAAGACCAGCAGCATTTCCGGGCGCGTGGCGATTTCCACCAGCGCGACCGCGATATCCATCCGCCTGCCTTCACCCCGGGCTACAAGACCAGCGTGCTGCGCTCGCCGCGCCTGGCGCTGCTGTCATTGCAGCCGACGCTCTCGGAAATGACCGGGCCGATTTTCGGCGATGACGAGATCGGCCTGCTGGATAACGACCTGATCCGCAATTACGCCAAGACCGGCGAGCCGATCGGCGAGCGCATCATCGTGTTCGGCCAGGTGCTGGACGAGAATGCCCGCCCGGTGCCGCATGTGCTGGTGGAATTCTGGCAGGCCAATGCCGGCGGCCGCTATCGCCATGCCAATGACACCTATGTGGCGCCGATCGATCCGAATTTTGGTGGCTGCGGCCGCGCCCTGACCGATGCCGAGGGGCGTTATCATTTCCGCACCATCAAGCCCGGCCCTTATCCCTGGCGCAACCGGATGAATGACTGGCGCCCGGCGCATATCCATTTCTCGGTCTATGGCCAGGGTTTTGTGCAGCATCTGATCACGCAGATGTATTTCGAGGGCGATCCGCTGATCCGGCAATGCCCGATGCTGCTCGGCATTCCAGATGTGGCGGCGCGCGACCGGCTGGTGGCGCCGCTTGATCTCAATGCCTCGCTGCCGCTCGACAGCCTGGCCTATCGCTTCGACATCGTGCTGCGCGGCCGCCGCGCCACCTATTTCGAGAACAAGGTTGATTGACATGCAGCCCTATCTGAAGGAAACCGCGTCGCAGACTGGCGGCCCCTATATCCATATCGGCCTGATCCCGCGCCAGGCCGGCTTCGATATCTTCCAGAACAATTTCGGCAATGTGCTGGCACCGCCGGGTGTGCCGGGCGAGCGGATCGTGATCGAAGGTACGGTGATCGACGGCGCCGGTGCGCTGGTGCGCGATGCCTTGCTGGAAATCTGGCAGGCCAATGCCGCCGGGCGTTACAATCACCCGCATGATACCCAGGACAAGCCGCTGCATCCGGATTTCCGGGGCTGGGGCCGCGCTGGCACCGATTTCCGCACCGGGCTGTATCGGTTTGAGACCATCAAGCCCGGCGCCATCGCCGATGCCGGCGGCTTCTGGCGCGGCCGCGCCATGGCGCCGCATATCAGCGTGTGGGTTGCCGCCCGTGGCATCAATATCGGCCTGCATACAAGGCTGTATTTTTCCGATGAAGCCGAGGCCAATGCCAAGGATCCGGTCTATACTCTGGTGGAGAATGAGCAGCGCCGGCAGACCCTGGTGGCGCAGCGCAGCGAGCAGGACGGCCAGGTGGTCTATCGCTTCGACATCCGTTTGCAGGGCGAGGGCGAGACGGTGTTTTTTGATGCCTGAAGCTGAAAGCCAAGCATGACGGCTGATAATACATGACGGGCGATCCGCTCGACAGCCTGTTCCAGTCACCGGAAATGGCGGCGGTGTTCGCACCGTCGACCATGGTGCAGGCGATGCTGGATGTGGAGGCGGCCCTGGCGCGGGCCGAGGCGGCGGCCGGCGTGATTCCGCGCCAGGCCGTGAAACCCATCGCCGCCGCCTGCGACGTGGCTTTATACGATATCGCCGCGCTGGGCCGGGCCGGTCGTCAGGCCGGCAATCTGGCGATTCCGCTGGTGGCGGCGCTGACCCGGCAGGTGGCGGAAGACAATGCCAAGGCGGCGGCCTGGGTGCATTGGGGCGCCACCAGCCAGGATATCATCGATTCCGGCCTGATGCTGCAGATCAAGGTGGCGCTGGCCTTGTTCGAACGCGACATGGCGCTGCTTGATGCCGCTCTGGCCGGGCTGGTGCGCCAGCATCGCCGCACCGCCATGCCGGGCCGCACCTGGCTGCAACAGGCGGTGCCGGTCAGTTTCGGCCTCAAGGCGGCGGGCTGGCTCGGTGCCTTGCGGCGCGACCGGGCGCGGCTGCGCCAGATGGCGCCGCGCCTGCTGGTGCTGCAATTCGGCGGCGCTGCCGGCAATCTCGCTTCGCTGGGTGACAAGGGGTCGCAAGTGGCAACCCTGTTGGCGCGCGATCTGGGGCTGGGCCTGCCGGCCAGCCCATGGCATGCCCAGCGCGACCGTATCGTGGAACTGGCCGCCTGGGCCGGTTTGCTGACCGGGAATCTCGGCAAGATGGCGCGCGATATCGCGCTGCTGATGCAGAGCGAAGTGGGCGAGGTATTCGAGCCGGCGGCGCCGGGCAAGGGCGGTTCCTCGGCCATGCCGCAGAAGCGCAATCCGGTGGCCTGTGCCGCCGTGCTGGCTGCCGCCACCCGCGCGCCCGGCCTGGTGGCGAGTTTGTTTGCCGCGATGCCGCAGGAACATGAGCGCGGCCTGGGCGGCTGGCAGGCGGAATGGCAGGTCTTGCCGGAATTACTCTGTCTGGCCGGTGGCGCGCTGGCGCAGATGGCGGAAACCATCACCGGCCTGGTGGTGGATAAAACCCGCATGCGCGCCAATCTCGATCTGACCCGCGGCCTGGTGATGGCCGAGGCGGTGGCACTGGCACTGGGCCGCCATCTTGGCAAGGCGGCGGCGCATAAGCTGGTGGCGGAAGCCAGCCGGCGCGCCACTGCCGAGGCGCGGCCGTTGCAGGCGGTGCTGGCGGAGATGCCGGAAGCGGCTGCTCTGCTGGATGCGGCAGCACTGAAACAGGTATTTGATCCGGTGCGTCATCTCGGCGCCAGTGACGATTTCATCGCTGCAGTCTTGCGCGACAAGCCGAAAGGACGCTGACCATGCCCGAGCTTGATTTGCCCGATGCCCGGCTGCATTACCGGCTGGACGGGCCGGAGGGCGCGCCGGTGCTGTTGCTATCGAATTCGCTCGGCACTGATTTGTCGCTATGGCAGCCGCAGGTAGCGGCGCTGGCCGGCCCGCTGCGCCTGCTGCGCTATGATACACGCGGCCATGGCGGTTCCAGCGCCACCCCCGGACCCTATACGCTGGATCAACTGGGGCGTGACGCGCTCGATCTGCTGGATGCGCTCGGCATCCGCCAGGTGCATGTGGCCGGTGTGTCGCTGGGCGGCATGACGGCTTTATGGCTCGCCAGCCACGCGCCGGATCGGGTGCTGAAGATCGCGCCCTGCTTCACCTCGGCGTTTATCGGCAATCCGGAAATCTGGAATCAGCGCATCGCCAATGTGCAGGCCAATGGCATGGCGGCGGTGGTGGAAGGTGTGCTGGAACGCTGGTTCACGCCGGATTATCGTGCCGCAGCGCCGGATGTGATGACGCAATTCCGCCAGATGCTGCTGAGCATGCCGCCGGCCGGCTATGCCGCCGCCAGCGCGGCAGTGCGCGATATGGATTTGCGCGGTGCGCTTGGCCGCATCACGGCGCCGGCGCTGGTGATTGCCGGGCGCGGCGACTTGGCTACGCCGCCGGCCCATGGCGAGGCGATTGCAGCCGGCATCGCGGGCGCGCGGCTCGAACTGGTGGATGCCGCGCATATCGGCAATGTGGAAGCCGCTGAGGCCGTGACCGGCCTGCTGCGGGATTTTTTCACCGCATAGCGGCCAGTGACCACATCGACGCCCTTTACCACATCGACGCTTTGGCGCGCTCCGGCCAGATTTTGTCATAGGGTTCGCCGCCGACCCGGCCGGCGGTGATGCCGGCCAGCATCTGCCCGGCGGTGGGCAGGCAGGCGGGATCGACATGGTGCGCCGCATTCCACAAATCCGAGCGCATGATGGCGCGGGCGCATTGGAAATACACGCTGTCCACCGCGATCACCGCCACCGAGCGCGGCGGCTTTTCTTCCACCGCAAAGCTTTCCAGCAAAGCCGGCTCGATGCTGAGCTGGGCGCGGCCATTGACGCGCAAGGTGGTGCCGGAGCCCGGCACCAGGAAGAGCAGCCCGACGCGCGGATCGCGCACGATGTTGCGCAAGGAATCGACGCGGTTATTGCCGCGCCGATCCGGCAGCAGCAGGGTGCGTTCATCCTGGATGCGCACAAAGCCCGGCTTGTCGCCGCGCGGCGAGGCATCCAGCCCTTCCGGCCCGGCAGTGCCCAGGATCATGAAGGGCGATGCCGCGATGAATTGCCGGTAATGCGGCGTGATGTAATCCACCTCCTTGGCGGTGGAGGTTTCCTGCGGGATGCCGTAAAGCGCCTCAAGCTGCGCCACTGATGTGATGATGGTCATGTCATCCTCCGATCCGCGCAGCTTACGCCGCTAACGGGCCGAAGCAAGCACCCGCTGCAAGGTTGGTTTCAGGCCGCTGATATAAGTATCGATCTTTGCATCGATGGTCGGTTCCACATCGGCCGGCACATCTAGGCCGTAGATATATTTGCGGATGCCGTCATAGATGATCGAACCATGCAGGCCCCAGTAGAGTTCCAGTTCGGCATCGCTGACCGGCACCTTGTTCACGCCGGGCAGGCCAAAATCATGCCGCACCTCGGCGCAGAGCGGCAGGAAGATATGCTCGCGCACCAGTTTCAGATAGCGCCGGTTGAAACCGACATTGCGCATGCCGGCCTGGAAGAAGATGCGCATCCATTCGTAATTCACGATCACCGGATAATATTCGTGATAGAAGCGCTTCAGCCGGTCGGTCAGCGGCTGCGAGCGGTCCTTGATCCACTCCTCCCAGACCGGCTTCCAGCGCGTCAGATACACTTCCTCGTAAACCCGGTCGATCAAATCCTGCTTGGTCGGGAAATAACGATAGAGCAGCGGCTGGGTCACGCCCAGGCGGTTGGCCAGTTCGCGCGTCTGGCCATCGAAGCCGACCTCGGCGAAGAAGCGGATGGCTTCCAGCACGATCTGCTTTTCCCGTTCATCCGGCGACAGGCGCTGGCGCTTCGGCTGCTTGGTGGCTGTCATGGACCCGCTCTCCAACTCGTCGAGAAATAATTAGCAAGCGATAAATTAGCTTGACTCGCCCAACCGGCGCTGTCTAGGTTGTGCCACCTGGGCCAGCAGCCCGAATTCGGTAACCCGTGATCTACATACACAACGGGGCCAAAGGAGGAAACCGGTGAAAGCGCCGTCTTTCGGCTATGTCAAAGCGCGCGACCTGGGCCATGTCTTCGACCTGCTCGAAGCCCATGGCGAGGATGCCAAGCTGCTGGCCGGCGGCCAGAGCCTGGTGCCGTCGCTCAATCTGCGCCTGTCCAGCCCCGCCATCCTGATCGACCTGAACGCGGTGGCCGGCCTGTCCGGCATAACCGAGACGGCCGATCATCTGGTGATCGGGGCGATGACCCGCCATGCCGAACTGGAGCGATCCGACCTGCTGGCGCGCCATGCGCCGCTGGTGGCGGCGGCGATGCCGCATATCGCGCATCCGGCGATCCGCAATCGCGGCACCATCGGCGGCAGCCTCAGTTTTGCCGATCCGGCAGCCGAATTGCCGGCCTGCATGGTGGCGTTGCAGGCGGTGCTGGTGCTGCAGGGCCGGGCCGGTGAGCGCCGCGTATCGGCGGATGCCTTCTTCAAGGGCCTGTTCGAAACCGATCTGCGCCCTGGCGAAATCCTGTCTACGGTGGAAATCCCGAAAGCCGCTGCCGGGCTTCGTTTTGCCTTCGACGAACTGGCACGCCGCCATGGCGATTATGCCATTGTTGGCCTGGCCGGCGCGGCCACCGGCGATGTGCTGCGCCTGGTGTATTTCGGCATCGGCGAGCGCCCGGTGCATGTGATGCGCGCCTCGGCGCTGCTGCGCGAGGGTGATGTTGCCGCTGCCGTGGCTGCCCTGGCCGATGAGTTGCAGCCCAACAGCGACCTGCATGGTGGCCCGGCCACCAAGCGGCATCTGGCCGGCGTGCTGCTGCGCCGCGCCGCGCCCATCCTGCTCAAGGCATGACCATGGATCAGCACGATATTACCCTTACCGTGAACGGCCAGGTGGTGCGGCGCCGGGTGGCGGCGCGTATGCATCTGGTGGATTTCCTGCGTATCGAACTGGGGCTGACCGGCTCGCATCTCGGCTGTGAGCATGGCGTTTGTGGCGCCTGCACCATCCGGGTCGATGGTGTGGCTTTACGCGGCTGCCTGATGCTGGCGGTGCAGGCCGATGGCGCCATTGTGGAAACCATCGAAGGCCTCAGCGATAGCGGCGCCATTGCCGATATCCAGGAGGCTTTCCACCAGCGCAACGCCTTGCAATGCGGCTTCTGCACCCCGGGCATGCTGGCCTCGGCGGCGGAATTGCTGGCCCAGAATCCCGATCCCAGCCGCGAGACGATCCGCGCGCATATGTCGGGCAATTACTGCCGCTGTACCGGCTATCACGCCATTGTCGATGCCATCGCCGATGTGGCCGCCGCGCGGCGCCAGGGAGGCGCAGCATGAGCCATCAGGACAGCGCCGCGCCGCTTTCAGTATTCGACCGGCCGAACAGCTATATCGGCCGCACCGTGCCGCGCCCCAATGCCAAGAAGCTGCTGCAGGGCCGTGGCAGTTTCATCGACGACATGGTGCTGCCGCGCATGCTGCATGTGGTGTTTGTGCGCAGCCCGCATGCCCATGCCCGCATCGTGCAGATTGATCGCGCCGCCGCCCAGGCCATGCCGGGCGTGGTGGCGGTGGTCACTGGCGCCGAACTGGCCAAAGTGATCACGCCCTGGATCGGCGTGCTGACCCATCTCAAAGGCCTGAAATCGGCGCCGCAGCATGCCATTGCCGTGGATCGCGCCTGCTGGCAGGGCGAGGCGGTGGCCGCCGTGGTGGCGGAAAGCCGCGCGCTGGCGGAAGATGCCGCTGAGCAGGTGGTGGTGGATTACGAGGAATTGCCGGTCGCCGCCGATATGGAAGTGGCGCTGGAGCCGGGCGCGGTGGTGATCCATCCCGAGCTGGGCGACAATCTGGCCTTCCGGCGTGACCTCAGCGTCGGCGAGCCGGATGCGGCCTTTGCCAATGCCGATCTGGTGATCGAGGAAACCTTCCATACCGGGCGTCATACCGGGGTCTGCCTGGAAGGCCGCGCCATGCTGGCGGATTATCAGCCGGCCGAAGGCAAGCTGGTAGCCTATCATGCCAACCAGGCGCCGCATATGATGCAGAATATCCTGGCCAAGCATCTCGACATGGCGGAAGCCGATGTGCGGGTGATCTGCAAGGATATCGGCGGCTCCTTCGGCATCAAGGTGCATGTCTATGCCGATGAGATGGCGACCGCTGCGCTGGCGAAAATGCTCAAGCGGCCGGTCAAGTTCATCGCCGACCGGCTCGAATCCTTTGTCACCGACATCCATGCCCGGGATCATCGCATCAAGGGCCGCATCGCCGTCTCGAAGGCGGGCGATATCCTGGCCTTCGAGATCGATGACCGCACCGGCATCGGGCCGTATTCGATGTATCCGCGCACCAGCGCCATCGAGGCCAATCAGGTGGTCAATCTGGTCGGCGGCCCCTATCTGCACAAACATTACCGCGCCAAGGCGGAAGTGGTGTTCCAGAACAAGAATGTGATGTGCCAGTATCGCGCGGTGGGCCATCCCATCGCCTGTGCCGTCACCGAGGGACTGGTGGATCTGGCGGCGCAGAAACTGGGCATCGATCCGGCGGATTTCCGCCGCCGCAACCTGATCCCCGATGATGCCTATCCCTATACCGGCCTGGCCGGGCTACCCTACGAAAACCTCTCGCATCATGCCGCGCTGGATAAGCTGCTGGCGATGATGGATTACAAGGCGTTGCGCGCCGAACAGGCAGCGTTGCGCCAGCGTGGCATCCATCGCGGCATCGGCCTGGCCAGTTTCATCGAAGTGACCAATCCTTCGGCGGCCTTCTATGGTGTCGGCGGTGCGCGCATCTCGTCGCAGGATGGCTGCACCATCCGGCTCGATCCCACCGGCGTGATCACCTGCGCCACCGGCGTCACCGAACAGGGCCAGGGTACTGAAGCGATCATCGCCCAGGTCGCCGCCACCGCCGTGGGCGTTGATATCGACAAAGTGCGCGTGATCACCGGCGATACCGAGATCACGCCCTATGGCGGCGGCACCTGGGCCTCGCGCGGTGCCGGCATCGGCTGCGAAGCGGCATTGCAGGCCGGCAAGGCGCTGAAGCAGAATATCCTGGTGGTGGCTGGCGCCATGTTGCAGGCCGCGCCGGAAACGCTCGATCTGCGCAGTGGCCGCATCGTCGATGCCGCCACCGGCGCCGAACGCCTGGCGCTGGAGGAACTGGGCCGTGTCGCCTATTTCCGCCCCGATACCCTGCCCAAGGGGTTGCAGCCGGAATTCGTGGTGACGCGCCATTATGTGCAGAAGGATTATCCCTTCGTGTTCACCAATGGCATCCAGGGCTGCTACCTGGAAGTGGATACCGAAACCGGCTTCGTCAAACTGCTCAAGCATTGGTGTGTCGAGGATTGCGGCACCATCATCAATCCGCAATTGGTTGATGAACAGGTGCGCGGCGGCGTGGTGCAGGGTCTGGGCGCGGCATTGTTCGAGGAATGCGTCTACGACGAACGCGGCCAGATGCTGAATGGCTCGATGATCGACTACCTGGTGCCGATGGCCGGCGAGATGCCGGATATCGAGGTGGGCCATTGCGTGTCGCCGACACGCTCCTCCGAGCTTGGCGCCAAGGGCGCCGGCGAGGCCGGCACGGCCGGCGCCCCGGCCGCCGTGATGAATGCGATCAACGATGCCCTGGCGCCGTTCCAGGCCAGGGTGCTGGCACAGCCTTTCACGCCCGAGCGTATCCTGAAGGCACTCGGCAAAGTCTAGCGCGTAATCCGATCAACAAGAATCAGGAGGAGGAAACCAAATGAATAATCGCAAGAATACCGGGATTAACCGCCGCCGCATGCTGGCGGCCACCGCCGGTGGCGTCGCCTTGGCCGGCTTCGCCCCCAGCCTGTTCAATATCGCCCGTGCTCAGGGTGGCCCGATCAAGATCGGCTTTCCCACCCCGCTGACCGGTGCCTTCGGCGCCGAGGCGCAGGATCAGGTGCGCGCCGCCGAAATCGCCGTCAAGGAATTCAACGATGCCGGCGGCTTCCAGGGCCGCATGGCGGAATTGCTGGTGCGCGACGACAAGCTCAATCCCGGCGAGGCCGCGACCCGCACGCTGGAACTGATCGAGAAGGACAAGGTCAACTACATCGTCGGCTCGCTCTCCGCCGCGGTGCAGCTCTCGATCAACAATGTGACCAAGGAACGCGGCGTCATCTTCAATTCGATCAGCCAGTCGGATGCGATCAATGAAGCGCGTGACTGGAGCAAGTATACTTTCCACGAGGCGCTCAATCCGCATATGACCGCCGGTGCGGTCGGCCGCTATGCCTTCAACAAGTTCGGCAAGAAGGTGGTGTATCTCACTGCCGACTATGCCTACGGCCATGAAATGGTGCGCGGCTTCGAAACCGCCGGCAAGCCGCTTGGCGTGCAGACCCTGGCCGATATCCGCCATCCGATTGGCGCCGCCGACTATTCCGCCTTCCTGCCGCGTATCCAGTCGCTGCGGCCGGATATTCTCTGCATCTGCAATTTCGGCCGCGACCAGGTCAATGCCGTGAAGCAGGCGACCGAGTTCGGCATCAAGGAAAAGATCAAGATCATCGCCCCGGTGCTGCTCTACACCGCCCGCGTCGCTGGTGGTGCGGAAAGCTTCGAGGGTGTGCTCGGCGGCACCTCCTATTACTGGCGCCTGGAAGACACCGTGGCGACGGCGAAGAGCTTCAACGACAAGTTCCGCGCGGCGCATGGCGGCGCGGTGCCGTCGGATTACGGCGCGCTTGGCTATGCCGGTGTGCGCACCGTGCTGACGGCGGTGAAGAATGCCGGCACCACCGATACCGACAAGGTGATCGAGGCGATGCGCGCCCTGAAATATGATTTCTACAAGGGTCCGCAATATTATCGCGGCTGCGACCATCAGTCGGTGCAGTCGGTGCTGATCATCGAATCGAAGAGCAAGGATCAGAAGGACAAGAACGACGTGTTCAACATCGTTTCGGTGGAAGCGCCGGGCGAGAATAACCTGCGTTCCTGCGCCGATCTCGGCCACAAGGCTTGATCCGATAATGCCGGGCGCTGCATCTGGGGTGATTTGACATGGGTGGTTTGACCCTCGATCTGTTGTTGCTGCAAATCGTCACCGGTGTGGCGCTCGGCTCCATCTTCGTGTTGCTGGCGATCGGCCTGTCGCTGATCTTCGGCATGCTGACCGTGGTGAATTTCGCCCATGGCGCCTTCTTCATGGGCGGCGCCTATCTCGGCGTGTTTCTCTATGGCCTGACCAAGAATTTCTGGTTCTGTCTGGTGCTGGTGCCGCTTGGCATCGGTCTGCTCGGCCTGGTGGTGGAGCGTTTCCTGATCCGGCCGCTTTATGGCCGCAATATCGACGATCCGTTGCTGCTCACCTTCGGCCTCGGCTATATCTTCATCGAAACCGTGCGCATCCTGTTCGGGCTGAATGGCATTCCCTTCGGCACACCGGCCGGGCTGCGCGGCGCCGTGGATATCGGCATCGGCTATTTCCCGCTTTATCGCCTGTTCCTGATCGGCGCCACTGCCGTGCTGGTGCTGGCTTTATGGCTGTTCATCGAAAAGACCAAATATGGCCTGATCATCCGTGCCGGTGCGCGCGATCCGGAAATCGTGCGTGTGCTCGGCATCGATGTGTCGAAAATCTGGCTGCTGGTCTTTGGCCTCGGAACCGGCATTGCCGGCCTGTCCGGCATGCTGGCGGCGCCGTTGCAGGCAGTGACGCCGGAAATGGGTGTGCCGGTGCTGGCCGAAGCCTTTGTCGTTACCGTGGTCGGCGGCATGGGGTCGCTGGTCGGTGCCGTGGTGGCCGGCCTGCTGGTCGGTATCGTGGTGGCGATGACCTCGCTGTTTGCCCCCGAAATGGCCAAGGTGTCGATTTTCGCCTTGATGGCTTTGGTGCTGCTGGTGCGGCCGCAAGGCCTGTTCGGCCGCCCTGGTCTGATGAGCTGATCCGATGCCCGCGCTTGCTTCCCTGATCCAGACCGGCAGCCGCCACCGCGTCACGCTGGTGGCCGCCTTCCTGCTGATATTCCCCTGGCTGATGCCCTATGAAGCGCTGGCGGTGAATATCCTGATCCTTGGCCTCTATGCCCTCGGCTTCAATATTCTGTTCGGCTATACCGGGCTGCTGTCCTTTGGCCATGCCGCGTTTCTCGGTTCCGGCGCCTATGGCTGTGGCATTGCCCTGGTGCATTTCGGCGTGCCGTGGTTCGGCGCTATCCTGATCGGCGTGCTGCTCTCGATCGTTTTCGCCGTGCTGATGGGCTTTCTGGCGATCCGCACCCGTGGCATCTACTTCGCCATGGTCACCCTGGCGCTGTCGCAATGCGTCTACTACATCTTCTATCAGGCGGTCGGATTGACCGGCGGCGAGAATGGCCTGCGCGGCATCAATCTGTCGAAGATCGGCATTCTCGGCTTCGAGGTCAACTTCCTCGATCCGACGGTGAAGTATTACGTCGTGCTGGCCTTTGTGCTGGTGGCGGTATGGCTATTCTCGCGCCTGCTGGCTTCGCCATTCGGCGCCGTGCTGGAAGCGATCCGCGAAAACGAGAACCGCGCCCGCGCCTGCGGCTATGATGTGGCGCGCACCAAATTCGTCGCCTTTGTCATCTCCGGCGCCTTCTGTGGCCTGGCCGGTGCGCTCAAGGCATTGCATCTCTCCATCGTGCCGATCGAGACGCTGCATTATCTCACCTCCGGCCAGGTGGTGATGATGGCCTTGCTTGGCGGCATGGGTACCTTCTTCGGGCCGTTTGTCGGCGCCGCCGCCTTCCTGCTGCTGGAAGATGTGCTCACCGTGCTGACCCAGCATTGGCAGCTTTTCCTCGGTGCCATTTTTGTCATCTTCGTGCTGTTCTTCCCGAAAGGCATCTGGGGCACCCTGCTGGCCTGGGCCAGCCGGCCCGGTAAGGCACCGGGCGGGGAGCAACGCTCATGAGCGACATCATCCTGTCCACTGAAGGTGTGTCGAAATCCTTCGGCAAGTTCCGCGCGCTCAACGATGTGTCGGTGTCTTTTGAGCGTGGCAAACTCTCTGCCATCATCGGCCCGAACGGTGCCGGCAAGAGCACCTATTTCAACGTGCTGTCGGGCGCCTTTCCGCCCAGTGCCGGGCGTTTGTTTTATGACGGCCGCGACATTACCGGCCTGGCGCAGCATGAATTCGCCCGCATCGGCATCGCCAAGTCGTTCCAGATCACCAATGTGTTCCCGAAGCTGAGCGCCTTCGAGAATGTGCGCGTGGCGGTGCAGGCGCGGCATGTGCGCTTCGGCCTGTGGCGGCCGCGCCAGGATTATGCCGAAGTGAATGAACGGGCGCGGCAATTGCTCGATCTGGTCGGGTTGAGCCGCCATGCCGACCGCCCGGCGCAGGATATGGCGCATGGCGAGCAGCGCGCGCTGGAAATGGGCATGGCGCTGGCTGCCGAGCCGAAATTGCTGCTGCTGGATGAGCCGACCGCCGGCATGTCGCCGGAGGAAACCCGCACCATGATGGACCTGATCCAGCGCCTGGCGCAGGATCGCACGGTGATCCTGGTGGAACACAAGATGAAGCTGGTGATGGGCATCTGCGAGCGTATCGTGGTGCTGCATCATGGCGAATTGCTGGCCGATGGCACGCCCACTGAAGTGCAGAACAATGCCGAGGTGAAGCGCGTCTATCTGGGCCAGGGGAAGTCTGCTGATGCTGCGGCTTGAGAATCTGTCGGCCTGGTATGGGCCCAGCCATATCCTGCAGGGCGTCAGCCTGGCGGTGAACAAGGGCGAGATCGTCACCCTGATCGGCCGCAATGGCGCCGGCAAGACCACCACCTTGCGCAGCATCATGGGCCTGGTGACGAAGCGCCAGGGCCAGGTATTTTTTGATGGCGCCGAGATTTTGCAGCAGCCGGCCCATGCCCGCTTCCATCGTGGCCTCGCCTATGTGCCGGAAGAGCGCCGCATCGTGCCGGGTTTGACGGTGGAGGAGAATCTCCGCCTCGGCATCATCGCTGCCGCCAACCGTCAGGACGAGCGGCGCATGATCGATTTCATCGCCGAAACTTTTCCGCGCCTCAAGCAGCGCCTGGGTCAGGAAGCCATCACAATGTCGGGCGGCGAGCAGCAGATGCTGGCGATTGCCCGCGCCATGATGGCGAAACCGAAGATGATCCTGCTGGACGAGCCATCGGAGGGCATCATGCCGATCCTGGTGGGCGAGATGTTCGAGCTGTTCCGCCGCATGAAAGCGGAAGGCACGACCATTCTGTTGGTGGAGCAGAATGTGGAACTGGCGCTCGGCCTGTCCGACCGCGCCTATATCATGGACCAGGGCGTTGTGGTGCATCACGACAGCGCCGCCAATCTGCTCGCCGACAAGGCGATGCAGGAGCGCTATTGCGCCGTTTGAGGAGAAGGTCATGCCACTCGACAAGCTTGCCCATTATTCCATCCGCACCACCGATCTCGAAGCCTCGCGGGTCTTCTACACCGAATTGCTCGGCTTCCGCGTCGGCTATCGGCCGCCCTTCGATTTCCCCGGCATCTGGCTCTATATGAGCGATGATGAAACCGAATATGGCACGGTGCATATCATCGGCATCGACCCCAACGATCCGCAGGGCCTGATCGACTATCTCGGCGACAAGTCGCTCGACAGCCTGGTCGGCACCGGCAGCGTGGATCATATCGCCTTCACCGCCACCGGCCTGGCCGAGATGCGCCAGAAACTGGCGGCGCGCCAGATGCAGGCGCGTGAACGCACCGTGCCATCGCTCGGACTGCATCAGGTGTTTCTCACCGATCCCTCCGGTGTCACCATCGAATTGAATTACCCGGCAGCGGAAGCGCAATAGCCATGCGGCGCGCGCTGATCGTCGGCGGTTCGCTCGGCGGCCTGTTCGCCGCCAATGTGCTGCATCGCGCCGGCTGGGATGTGCTGGTGCTGGAACGGGTCGGCACTGCTTTGTCCGGGCGTGGCGCCGGCATTGTCACCCATCCCGAATTATTCGATTGCCTGCGCCAGGGCGGTGTCACGGTGGATGATACCATCGGCGTGGCGGTACCCGGCCGGGTGACGCTGGCGCAGGATGGCAGCGTGGCGATGGCCAGCGAGCTGCCGCAGATTCTCACCGCCTGGGGCCGGCTCTATCATCTGCTGAAAGATGCCTTGCCGGCGCATTGTTATCGCTTCGGCGCCGGCGTGGTGGCGGTGGAGCAGGATGCGGCCCAGGTCACCGCACATCTGGCTGATGGCGGCAGCGAAAGCGCCGATCTGCTGGTCGGCGCGGATGGTTTCCGCTCAGCCGTGCGGGCGCAGTTCCTGCCGCAGAGCCAGCTCGACTATGCCGGCTATGTCGCTTGGCGTGGCCTGACCGATGAAGCGATGCTCAGTCCGGCGACCCATGCGGCTTTGTTCGAGCGTTTCGCCTTCTGCCTGCCGCCCGGCGAGCAGATGCTGGGTTATCCGGTGGCCGGCGAGCAGGATGACGTGACGCCCGGTCTGCGGCGCTTCAATTATGTCTGGTATCGCCCGGCCGATGCCGATACCAGCTTGCGCGACCTGCTCACCGATGCCGAAGGCCGCTGCCATGCCGATGGCATTCCGCCCGGGTTGATCCGGCCGGATGTGCGGCAGCAGATGCTGCGGGATGCCAGCCGGGTGCTGGCGCCGCAATTCGCCGAAATCGTGCATAAGGCGAAGTTGCCCTTCTTCCAGCCGATCTTTGATCTGGAAGTACCCAGCATGGCGTTCGGCCGCGTGGCTTTGCTCGGTGATGCCGCCTTTGTGGTGCGGCCGCATTGCGGCATGGGCGTCACCAAGGCCGGCGCCGATGCCCTGTCGCTGGTGCAGCATCTGGCGCGGGCGGCGGATGTGCCGGCAGCGTTGCGCGGTTATGAGCAGGAGCGTATCGCTTTTGGCCGCTTCATCGTGGGGCATGCCCGGCATCTCGGCGCCTATATGCAGGCGCAGCAGCGCACGGCGGAGGAGCGGGCGATGGCCGAGCGCTATCGCAGCGTGGCGGCGGTGATGCGCGAAACCGCCGTGGCGCCGGCCTATCCGGCTTCCGCCTGAAAGCTGCCATCTGTATCCTGCTGCCCATAAAAAGGTAGCGGGAGATAACGCCGATGAATATCGCTTCCATCCTGGGCAATGCCGCCGGGCCGTTTGCCGAACGCCCGGCGCTGTTTCTGGGCGAGATGCCGGTTTGCAGCTATGCCGAATTGCAGCGCCGCGCCGGCGGCATCGGTGGCTGGCTGCGTGGCCAGGGCGTGCGGCCGGGCGATTGCGTCGGGCTCTATATGAGCAATGTGCCGGCCTATTTCGAAATCCTGTTCGGGGTCTGGTTCGCCGGGGCCTGCGTGGTGCCGATCAATGCCAAGCTGCATGCCAAGGAAGTGGCTTTCATCTTGGAGAATTGCGGCGCCCGGCTGGTTTTTGCCACCGAGGATCTGGCCGGCAACCTGGCCGGCGATTTCCGCATCATCCAGCCCGAAACCGCCGAATATGCCGCGCTGACCGGCAGCCCGCCGCAACCGATGGCGGAGATGGCACCCGATGCGCTGGCCTGGCTGTTCTACACCTCCGGCACCACCGGGCGGCCCAAAGGCGCCATGTTGACGCATCGCAACCTGATGGCGATGACGGTGGCCTTCCTGGCCGATATCGATCCGGTGGATACTTATGATGCTGCGCTCTACCCGGCGCCGATCTCACATGGCGCCGGGCTGCTTTCATTGGCGCATTTTGTGCGCGGCGCGGCGCATATCGTACCGGAAAGCGGCGGCTTCGAGCCGCCCGAACTGATCCGGCTGATCAACCGCTTTCCCGGCTCGTCGCTGTTTGCCGCCCCCACCATGGTGAAGCGGCTGGTGGAATCGCCCGCCATCGGCGAACTCAACACCGCACATATCGATCAGATTTTCTATGGCGGCGGGCCGATGTATGTCGAGGATCTGAAACGCGCGCTGGAGCGGCTCGGCCCCTGCCTCTGGCAGCTTTACGGCCAGGGTGAGGCGCCCTGCACGATTTCCTATCTGCCCAAGCATCTGCATCTCGATACCGGCGATGGCCGGCTGGAGCAGCGCCTGGCTTCGGCCGGCATCACGCGCAGTGGCGTGCAGATGCGTGTGGTGGATGCCGAAGATCGTGACATGCCGCCGGGTGAAACCGGCGAGGTGATTGCGCGCGGCGATGTGGTGATGGCCGGCTACTGGAACAACCCGGAAGCCAGTGCCAGTACCTTGCGCAATGGCTGGCTGCATACCGGCGATGTTGGCTCGCTGGATGAATATGGTTTCCTGACCCTGAAGGATCGCGTCAAGGACATGATCATTTCCGGTGGCTCGAATATCTATCCGCGCGAAGTGGAGGAAGTGCTGCTGACCCATCCCGGCGTGCTGGAAGTCAGTGTGATCGGCAAGCCGCATGCCGATTGGGGTGAGGAAGTGGTCGCCATCGTGGTGGCGCGTCCGGGCCACAGCTTGGGTGCGGCCGATCTCGACCAACTCTGCCTGGATAACATCGCCCGCTTCAAGCGGCCGAAGGCGTATCATTTTGTGGCAGGCCTGCCGAAGAATAATTACGGCAAAATCCTCAAGACCGAATTACGCAAACTCTATGGCTGAACCCGGCATGGGGCTTGCTAGACTGGTGTCATGATCACGCTCAAACCCCGGCCGCTTTGCGCCGCTGCCTTCGCGCCCTATGGCCATGTCGTGGCCATGCCGGCGTTGCCCGACCGGATTTATTTCGGCGATCTGATCGAGAATCGCCGGCCCGAGGCCGGGTTGGGCCTGTCCTTCAGCCGCATGGCCGGGGTGGCGCTGCCCTGCCGGCTGACGCTATTCGAGCGCCACGAATTCTCGGCTCAGGCTTTCCTGCCGATGGCGGAGACGCGCTATCTGGTCACGGTCTGCCCGGATGATGGCGCCGGCCGGCCCGATCCGGCGCGGGCGGAAGCCTTCATCGCCGGGCCGGAACAGGGTGTGGTCTACAAGGCCGGCGCCTGGCATCATCCGATGACCGCGCTCAGCCCGGAAGGCCAGTTCACCATCGTAATGTGGGCCAAGGGCGATGCTGCCGACGAGGAACTGATCCCGCTCGATCTGGCCATGCAGGTCGGTCTGCCTGATTAGAAATTGGGCAACGGTTCTGGGCGCCTCAGCAATTTCCTGGCAATTGTATGTTGGCAACCAATTTGCTTAGGCTATGGGCATGAGCATTCAGTTCCTGGCCAATCCCCGGCGCCAGGCCGGCGCCTATCCTGAAACCCTGCTGGCGATCCAGTCGCCGGCGGCATTGGCCGAGGCGCAGGCCGAGATCGGCGCCTGGCCGGGTTATGCGCCGACGCCGTTGCGTGACCTGACCGGGCTGGCCGCCGCGCAGGGCCTGGCCGCGATCCGCTACAAGGATGAAGCCGGGCGTTTCGGCCTTGGCAGCTTCAAGGCTCTGGGCGGTGCCTATGCCGTGTTGCGCCTGTTGCAGGGCCAGACCGGCTTGAGCAGTGCTGAATTGTTGTCCGGTCAACACCGGCACAAGCTTGCCGGCCATACAGTGACCTGCGCCACCGATGGCAATCATGGCCGCTCGGTCGCCTGGGGGGCGCAGCTTTTTGGCTGTGCCTGTGTGATCTATGTGCATGCCACGGTCAGCCAGGGCCGCTGCGATGCGATTGCCGGCTTCGGCGCCGAAGTGCGGCGCTGCCCCGGCAATTATGATGATAGCGTGCGCCAGGCCCAGGCCGATGCCGAGGCGAATGGCTGGTTCGTGGTTTCGGATACCTCCTATCCCGGTTATCGCGATGTGCCGCGCGATGTGATGCAGGGTTATGGCGTGATGATCGCGGAAGCCTTTGCGCAGATGGCGCCGGCGGATTATCCGACGCATGTTTTTGTGCAAGGCGGCGTCGGCGGTCTGGCGGCGGCGATGCTGGCCTATCTGTGGCAGCGTTTCGGCGCCGCGCGGCCCTGCTTCGTGGTGGTGGAACCGGAGCGTGCCGCTTGTCTGTATGAAAGCGCCCGGGCCGGCCATCCGGTGGTGGTGGGCGGTGCGCTGGATACGGTGATGGCCGGGCTGGCCTGTGGCGAGGTATCCGAACTGGCCTGGGAAATTCTCGATCCCGGCGCCGATGGCTTCATGACCGTGCCGGACGAAGCAGCGCTGGCGCTGATGCGTCGCCTGGCCGAGGACAAGGTGGTGGCGGGTGAATCCGCCGTGGCCGGTCTGGCCGGCGCGCTGGCGGCGCGCGACGCCGGCTGGTTCGGCCTCGATGCGCAATCGCGCCTGTTGGTTTTTGGCAGCGAAGGCGCCACCGATCCGGCATTATACCGGCAGATTGTCGGCCATTCGCCTCTGGAGGTCTCGTCATGAGCAAGGATTTACGCATTGATGGCGCGCGGCTGTCGCAGCGGCTGGCCGAACTCGGCGCCGTGGGTGGCCTGCCCGGCGGCGGCAATGCCCGCCTCGCTTTCACCGATGAGGACAAGCAGGGCCGCGATCTGGTGGTTGGCTGGATGCGCAACCTCGGGCTTGATGTCAGCATCGACAAGATCGGCAATGTCATTGGCCTGCGTGCCGGCCTGGAAGCCGGCGATCCGGTGATGACCGGCTCGCATATCGACACGGTGCGCACCGGCGGGCGTTATGACGGCAATCTCGGTGTGCTGGCCGGGCTGGAGGTGGTGCAATGCCTGAATGAGGCCGGCATTGTCACGCGCCGGCCGCTGGCAGTGGCGTTTTTCAGCAACGAGGAAGGCGCCCGCTTCCATCCCGATATCATGGGCAGCATGGTCTATACCGGCAAGCTCGACCTGGCACATGCCTATGAAACCGTCGGCATCGACGGCAAGCTCTGCGGCGAGGAATTGCAGCGTATCGGCTATCTCGGGCCGGCCGAGCCGGGCTGGCTCAAGCCACATGCCTTTGTGGAATTGCATATCGAACAAGGCCCGATCCTGGAAGCCGAAGGGCTGACCATCGGCGCTGTCGATGGCGTACAAGGTATCTCATGGACCGAAGTGACCATCGAGGGTGTTTCGGCCCATGCCGGCACCACGCCGATGCGGCTGCGGAAAGACGCCGGCTATGCTGCGGCCGAGATCGCCGTATTCGTGCGCCAATTAACGCGTGAACTGGGCGGCGGCCAGGTCGGCACTGTGGGCCGGATGGAATTCAAGCCCGGCATCACCAATGTGGTGCCGAACCGCGCGGTGATGACGGTGGATATCCGCAATCCCGATGAAGCGATATTGCAGCAGGCCGAGGCGCGCCTGTTTGCCTTCCTGGAGCGGATTGCCGCCAGCGAAGGCGTCAGGATCAGCACCCGGCCGCTGGCGCGTACCCAGCCCGTGGTGTTCGCGCCGCATATGATCGACATGGTGAGCGAGATTGCCGCCGATTTTGGCTACAAGGCACGACGCATGACCTCGGGCGCCGGGCATGACGCGCAGATGATGGCAGCGATCTGCCCCACCGGCATGATCTTCGTGCCGAGCGTGAATGGCCTGAGCCATAATGTGAAGGAGCATACCGAGCCGGCCGATCTCGAAGCCGGCGCCAATATCCTGTTGCGCATGATGCAGCGCCTGGCGGCCTGATGGCGCGGCGGCTCACCGTCGGCGCGGCCCAGCTTGGCCCGATCCAGCGCAAAGATAGCCGCGCCCAGGTGGTGCAGCGGCTGATCGCCCTGCTGCGCCGGGCGCATGGCATGGGCTGCGAGTTGGTGGTGTTTCCGGAACTGGCGCTCACCACCTTCTTTCCGCGCTGGTTCATGACCGAACGGGCCGAGATCGACCGCTTCTTCGAAGCCAGCATGCCGGGGCCGGAAACCCAGCCGCTCTTTGATGAAGCCAGGCGCCTGCGCATCGGCTTTTATCTCGGCTATGCCGAGATGGCGGGCGACAAACGCTATAATAGCGCCATCCTGGTCGAGCGTGATGGCAGCATCGTCGGTACCTATCGCAAGGTGCATCTGCCCGGCCATGCCGAGCATGAACCCTGGCGCCGTTTCCAGCATCTGGAGAAGCGCTATTTTGATGAAAGCGATACCGGCTTCAAAGTATGGCGGGCTTTTGGCGGCATCATCGGCATGGCCTTGTGCAATGATCGCCGCTGGCCGGAAACCTATCGTGTGATGAGCCTGCAAGGCGCCGAGATGATCCTGCTCGGCTACAACACCCCGGTGCATAATCCGCCGGCGCCAGACCATGATGCGCTGTCGCTTTACCATAATGGCCTGGTGATGCAGGCCGGCGCCTATCAGAATGGCTGCTGGGTGGTGGGCGTGGCCAAGGCCGGTAATGAGGAAGATGTGCCGATGATCGGCGGTAGCCAGATCATTGCGCCTTCCGGCCTGCCGGTGGCGCAGGCCACCGGCGAGGGTGATGAACTGATTGTGGCCTGCTGCGATCTCGATGCCGGCTTGAGCTATAAATCCACCACGTTTAACTTTGCCCGGCACCGCATGCCGCAGCATTACGGGCTCATCACCAGCCGCAAGGGAGCGGAACCACCGCCATGACCAAAGGCGCCGCAAAAACAAAAACCAAAACCCCGCTGCCGCCCAGCCTGGTGGCCGCGATGTTCACCGAAGCCGGCGTGGAACTGCGCCCGGGCCGCGCCAAGGCCATCGCCGCCGCCCTGCATCCGGCGCTGACGCGCTTCCGCCCGCTCGCCGCCAAGCTGCCGCTGGAAGCCGAGCCGGGATTGTTTCCGGTCGCGCCGCCGCAGCAGGCCAAGCGGAAGGCGCGCAAATGAGCCAGGATCCCACTCTGCTTTCGCTCACCGACGCTGCCGCCGCGCTGGCTGCCGGCACGCTGACATCGCAGGCGCTGGTGGAGGCCGCGCTGGCCCGCACGGCGCTCTGGCAGCCGAAGGTGAATGCCTATATCAAGCTGGAAGCCGAAGCGGCGCTGAAAGCCGCCAAGGCCGCCGACCGGGCGCGCAAACGCGGCGCCAAGCTCGGGCCACTGGCCGGGCTGCCTTTGGCGCATAAGGATATGTTCTACCGCCGGGGCGGTGAAACTTCCTGCGGCTCGGCGATTCGGCGCCACTGGAAAGCCGATGTCACCGCCACGGTGCTGCAACGGCTGGATGTCGCCGGTGCGCTCGATCTCGGCCGCCTCAACATGGCGGAGTTTGCCTTCAATCCCACCGGCCATAATTATCACTATGGCCATGCCGGCAATCCATGGAACCCGGCCCGCATCACCGGCGGTTCGTCCAGCGGTTCGGCGGCGGCGGTGGCGGCGCGGCTGGTTTATGGCGCATTGGGTTCCGATACCGGCGGTTCGATCCGCGAGCCGGCGCATCTCTGCGGTCTGGTTGGCATGAAGCCGACCTGGGGCCGGGTCAGCCGCTTCGGCTGCATGCCGCTGAGCTATTCGCTGGACACCATCGGGCCGCTCACCCGCCGCGTGGCCGATAACGCGCTGCTGCTGCAAATCCTGGCCGGGGCCGATCCGAGCGATCCGACGGCGGCGCTGGAAGCAGTGCCGGATTATGTTGCCGCCGCCCAGCCGGGCAGTCTGCGCGGCCTGAAACTGGCCGTGCCGCGCGCCTTCTTCTGGGACAAGCTGAACAAATCCGCGGCCCAGTTACTGGAGCAGGCGCTGGCGACCTTCTCCAAGCTGGGCGCCAAGATCGTGCCGATGACACCGCCCGACATGGACATGATCACGGCGGCGGCCAATATCGTGATTTCGGCCGAGGCGATGGCGATTCACGGTCCCTGGATGAAAACCCGGCCGCAGCTTTATTCCGAAGCTTTGCGCGCCCGGCTGGAAAATGGCCTGGCGCTCAGCGCGGTGGATTATGTCGATGCGCAGCGCTGGCGCAGCATGGCGATTGCCGGCTGGCTCAAGGCGATGAATGGCGCTGATGCAGTGTTCACGCCGGTGGTGGCGGCAGCGACGCCGAGCATTGCCGAGACCGATCTGGCCGGTAAACCGGAAGCCGCCAAGCTGATCGCCTCGCTGACCCGTCTGGTGCGGCCATTCAATTATCTCGGCCTGCCCGGCCTCACCGTGCCGGCGGGTTTCACCCGCGACCGCATGCCGCTGGGTTTCCAGTTGGTCGGCAAGCCGTTCGGCGAAGCGACATTGTATCGTTTTGGCGGCGCCTTCGAAGCCAGGGTGCCGGCGTATGAGGCGGTACCGGTGTAAACGGCTCAGGCCAGCAATCTGGTCAATGCGTCGCTCAGCCCGGTGCTTGGCACCGGGCTGCGCTTTTCCGTCAGGACTTGCCCGGCGGCGGCCTCCGCCATCCTGATCGCCGGGGTCAGGCCATCGATCACTGGTACGTTCAGCCGCGCCGCCAGCGGTTCAACCTGGCCCACCATGCCGGCACCGCCCAACACCACCAGTTCGGCGCCATCCTCATGCACGGCGCGCTGCGCCGCCTGAAAAATCGCCTCGCGCGCCGCCAGCGGATTGGCGCCGATCTGGCCGCCATCGGCCTGCAACACGCGCACACTGGCAAGCTGCGCCGCCAGGCCCAGGCCGGCGGCATATTCGGTCAGCATCGGGCCCCATGCCGCGCCGCCGGTGACAATGGAGAACCGCCGCACCTGCGCCGCCGCCGCATGGCAGCCGGCTTCCGCCATGCCGAAGCAGGGCAGGCCGGAAACTTCGCGCAAGGCCAGCAGGCCGGGGTCGCCGAAACAGGCGAGCAGGATCGCCTCCGGCTGGCGCTCTGGCGGCGCCGCCATGCGATAGGCGGCATAGGCATCCAGCACGCCATGGCCGGCAATGGCATAGGCGGCGCGGCTGGCGATCACCTCGGCGCCCAGCCGTGCCGTCACCGGGATGATCTCCGTATCCGGAGCAACGATGTCCCGCGCCGCCGCCACCAGGCGGTCGGTCATGGCCTGGCTGGTATTGCCGTTCAGCAGCATGAGTCGCATGAGCCAATCCTGGGCGATGCCGCTTCTGTATTCAATACGCGCAGGCCATCAAACGCTGCCCATAAATTGGGCGATGCTCCGGTCATTCGTGTGCCAATATCTTCATCACATGGGTGATCCCATTGGAATCATGACAGCTAGGTGTCTGGCACGGAGTTTGCGATGCAGCAAACACCAACCACTAGCAGGATCATCGCCCATGACCCGCCTATCCTTTTCATCCCGTTTGCTCGGCCTTGCTGCCGCCGGCTTGCTCAGTGGCATGATCGCCACGGGCGCGCAGGCCCAGGGTGTGCTGCGCATCGGCATGACCGCCTCCGACATCCCGCTGACCACCGGCCAGACCGACCAGGGCGGCGAGGGCATGCGCTTCATGGGCTATACGGTCTATGACGGCCTGATCAACTGGGATCTCAGCAAGTTCGACAAGCCCTCGGTGCTGGCCCCGGGCCTGGCCACCAAGTGGGGTGCCGATGCCACCGACAAGACCAAGTGGACCTTCACCCTGCGCCAGGGTGTGAAGTTCCACGATGGCAGTGAATTCACCGCCGATGCGGTGGTATGGAATTTCGACAAGCTGCTGAAGAAGGATGCGCCGCAATTCGATCCGCGCCAATCGGCTCAGGGCCTGTCGCGCATTCCGGCCGTGGCGTCCTACAAGGCGGTGGACAAATACACCGTCGAGATCGTGACCAAGACGCCGGATGCCTCGCTGCCGTATCAGCTTGCCTGGATCATGATGTCGTCGCCGGCGCAATGGGAAAAGCTCGGCAAGAGCTGGGAGGCCTTTGCCAAGACCCCGTCCGGTACCGGCCCGTGGAAGCTGAGTGCCTTTGTGCCGCGCGAGCGCGCCGAACTGACGCCCTACGCCGAATATTGGGACAAGGCGCGGGTGCCGAAGCTGGACAAACTGGTGCTGCTGCCGCTGCCGGAACCGAATGCCCGCATCGCCGCCCTGCGCTCGGGCCAGGTGGACTGGATCGAGGCGCCGGCGCCGGATGCGGTGCCGTCGCTCAAGAATGCAGGTTTCAGCATCGTCACCAATGCCTATCCGCATAACTGGACCTGGCATCTCTCGCGCGCCGAAGGATCGCCGTGGAACGATATCCGCGTGCGCAAGGCAGCCAATCTGGCCATCGACCGCATGGCCCTGAAGGAATTGCTCGGCGGCCTGATGATCCCGGCCGAGGGTTTCTTCCCGCCCGGCAACCAGTGGTTCGGCAATCCGACCTTCAAGGTCAAGTATGATCTGGCCGAAGCCAAGAAGCTGATGAAGGAAGCCGGCTATGGCCCCGACAAGCCGCTCAAGACCAAGGCGCTGATCTCGCCCTCGGGTTCGGGCCAGATGCTGCCGCTGCCGATGAATGAATTCGTGCAGCAGAGCCTGGCGGAGATCGGCATCCAGATCGATTTCGAGGTGGTGGAGTGGAACCAGCTCATCAATATCTGGCGCGCCGGTGCCAAGAGCGAGGCGGCGCGCGGCGGCACCTCGATCAACTTCACCTACTTCATCCAGGATCCGTTCACCGGCGTGATCCGTCACCTGCAGAGCAATCTGGTGGCGCCGAACGGCACCAACTGGGGGCATTACAATGATCCCGAAATGGACAAGCTGTTCGACGAGGTGCGCAACACCTTCGATGCTGCCGAACAGGACAAGGTGATGCGCAAGGTGCATGAGAAGTATGTCAACGACGCATTGTTCCTGATGGTGACGCATGACGTGAATGCGCGCGCCATGAGCAGCAAGGTCACCGGCTTCGTGCAGGCGCAGAACTGGTTCCAGGATTTCTCGCCCATCACGATGAAGTAAGCCGTCAAGCGTGATCCCGTGATGCAACCGAGGCCGGCGGTGGCGCAAGTCCGCCGCCGGCTTCCAGGAACGGAACCGCGATGCTGCTCTATGCCCTGAAGCGCCTGCTCTACGTCCTGCCCGTCGCCTTTGGCGTCAGCCTGGTCTGTTTCATGCTGGTGCATATCACCCCGGGCGATCCGCTCACGGCGGTGATGCCGATCGATGCATCGGCCGAGCAGCAGGCCGCCATGCGTGCCGCCTATGGCTTCGACAAGCCGCTGCCGGTGCAATATGTCATCTGGCTCGGCAAGGTATTCATCGGCGATTTGGGTAATTCCATCGCCAGCGGCCGGCCGGTGCTGACCGAAGTGATGCGCGCCGTCGGCAACACGCTGATCCTGGCCTTCGTCGCCACGCTGATCGGCTTTTTCTTCGGCTGCCTGTTCGGCTTTGTCGCCGGCTATTTCCGCAATTCACCCGTCGACCGCCTCGCCTCCATGCTGTCCGTGCTGGGTGTCAGCGTGCCGCATTACTGGCTCGGCATGGTGCTGGTGATCGTGTTCTCCGTGCAACTCAACTGGCTGCCGGCTACCGGGGCCGGCCCCGGTGGCTCGAATGACTGGAAGCCGGACTGGGAGCATTTCCGCTACCTGATCCTGCCGGCCATCACCATGTCGGTGATCCCGATGGGTGTGGTGGCGCGTACCATCCGGGCGCTGGTGGCTGATATCCTGTCGCAGGATTTTGTCCAGGCGCTGGCCGCCAAGGGCCTGGCCGATGGCGGCATCTTCCGCCATGTGGTGAAGAATGCCGCGCCCACCGCTCTGGCGGTGATGGGTTTGCAACTCGGCTATCTGCTTGGCGGCTCGATCCTGATCGAGACGGTATTCTCCTGGCCGGGCACCGGTTTCCTGCTCAACGCGGCCATATTCCAGCGCGATCTGCCGCTGCTGCAAGGCACCATCCTGGTGCTGGCGATGTTCTTCGTGTTGCTCAACCTGCTGGTCGATGTGCTGCAAACGGCCTTCGACCCGCGTATCCAGCGGAGCTGAGCCATGGCGGCGGGCATATTGGATGGCGGCGCGGCCAAGGTGCAGCCGATTGAAGTATCGGAAGGGTATTGGCGCGGCGTGGCGCGGCGGCTGAGCCGCGACCCAGTGGCGATGATTGCGCTGGGCGTGATTGTGTTGCTGGTGCTGATGGCGATTTTCGCGCCGTTACTGGCGCCGGCCGATCCGTTCCGGGGTTCGATGCTGCGCCGGCTGCGGCCGATCGGCACGCCGGGTTTCCCGCTTGGTGCCGATGAGCTTGGGCGCGATATGCTGTCGCGCCTGATCTATGGCGCGCGTTTGTCGCTGTTCATGGGCGTCACGCCGGTGCTGATGGCCTTCGTGATCGGTTCCGGCCTCGGCATCTTTGCCGGCTATGTCGGTGGTCGCATCAACACCGCCATCATGCGTACCATCGATGTGTTCTATGCCTTTCCCTCGGTGCTGCTGGCGGTGGCGCTCTCGGGCGCGCTCGGTGCCGGCCTCACCAATGCGCTGGTCTCGCTCACCATCGTGTTCATCCCGCCGATTGCCCGTGTGGCGGAAAGCGTCATCACCCAGGTGCGCAACCGCGATTATGTCGAGGCGGCGCGTGCCTCCGGCGCCGGCGGCTTCACCATCGTGCGCGTGCATGTGCTCGGCAATGTACTCAGCCCGATCTTTGTCTATGCCACCAGCCTGATTTCAGTGGCGATGATCCTGGCTTCCGGTCTCAGCTTCCTCGGTCTGGGCGTGCGCCCGCCGGAACCGGAATGGGGCCTGATGCTGAACACCCTGCGCACCGCGATCTATGTCAATCCGCTGGTGGCGGCCTTGCCCGGCGTGATGATCTTCATCACCTCGATCTCCTTCAATCTGTTTTCGGATTCCCTGCGTTCGGCAATGGATGTGCGCGCATGACCGACCAGCCTGATAGCCCTGCTGCCGATGCCCTGCATCATCCGGAGGATCGCGGCGGGCCACGCCAGCCCTTGTTGAGCGTGCGCGGCCTGATCAAACATTTCCCGGTTGGCAAAGGCCTGTTCGGTCGCACCAAGACCGTGGTGCGCGCCGTGGATGGCGTCGATTTCGATCTGATCAAAGGCGAGACACTCGGCATCGTCGGCGAAAGTGGCTGCGGCAAATCCACCACGGCGCGGCTGCTGATGCATCTGATCGAGCCGGATGCCGGCCGCATCGTTTTCGACGGCGAGGCGGTGGGTGAGGAAATCAGCCTGACGCAATTCCGGCGCCAGACCCAGATGGTGTTCCAGGATAGTTACGCTTCGCTCAATCCGCGCCTGACCATCGAGGATTCGATTGCCTTCGCGCCGCAGGTGCATGGCGTGCCGCGCAAGCAGGCATTGGCGCGCGGACACGATCTGCTGCATCGCGTCGGCCTGGAGCCGCGCCGTTTCGCCGGGCGCTATCCGCATGAACTTTCCGGCGGCCAGCGCCAGCGCATCAACATTGCCCGTGCCCTGGCACTGGAGCCGCGCCTGGTGATTCTGGACGAAGCGGTCTCGGCGCTCGATAAATCGGTCGAAGCCCAGGTGCTGAACCTGCTGCTCGATCTCAAGGATGCTTTCGGCCTGACCTACATCTTCATCTCGCATGATCTGAATGTGGTGAATTTCATCTCGGACCGGGTGATGGTGATGTATCTCGGCAAGGTGGCCGAGATCGGCCCTTCCGAAAACCTGTTCAGCGCGCCGAGCCATCCCTATACGGCGGCGTTGCTGAATTCCATGCCGGCGATGGACCCGGATAACCGCACTATGGAAGCGCCATTGTTTGGCGATCCGCCCAATCCGATCGATCCGCCGCCGGGCTGCCGCTTCCATACCCGTTGCCGCCATGCCGAGGCGATCTGTGCCAGCCAGGAGCCGGCGCTGGCGGCGGTGGCCGCGTTGCATGACAGCGCCTGCCTGATGCGCCAGCCGGGCAGCGGGCATCCCCTGGCCGGGCCGGCAATCGAGGTGGCGGCATGAGCGGTGAACCGATTGTCGATATCAGCAATCTGACCGTGGCGTTCAAAAGCCCGCGCGGCAAGGTGAATGCGGTCAATGGCGTCGATCTGCGCGTCGGGCGCGGCGAAGTGGTGGCGTTGCTCGGCGAATCCGGCTCGGGCAAAAGCGTCACTTTGCGCTCGCTGCTGCGCCTGCATCCGGAAAAGCGCACCGAGATTGGCGGCAGCATCCGTGTGCTGGGCCAGGATGTGATGGCGCTGAAAGGTGCGGCGCTGACCGGGTTTCGCGGCAAAAGCGTGTCGATGATTTTCCAGGAACCGTTGCTGGCGCTCGATCCGGTCTACACCGTGGGGGCGCAGATCACCGAGGCGATCCGCAAGCATGAGCCGGCTGTCAGCCGCGCCGCTGCTGAAGAACGCGCTTTGGAAGCGCTGAAGCGGGTGCGGATTCCCTCGCCGGAGCGCCGGCTGAAAGCCTTCCCACATGAAATGTCGGGCGGCATGCGCCAGCGTGCCATGATTGCCCTGGCTTTGGCCTGCAATCCGGAAGTGCTGCTGGCCGACGAGCCGACCACGGCGCTGGATGCCACGGTCCAGATTCAGATTTTGCTGCTACTCAGGGAGTTGCAGCGCGAACTCGGGCTGTCCGTGATTCTGGTGACGCATGATATCGGTGTGGCCGTGGAAGTGGCTGATCGTATCGCGGTGATGTATGCTGGCCGTATCGTGGAAACCGGTCCGGTGCGCGATGTGATCCGCAATCCGAGCCATCCCTATACCCGCGGCCTGCTTGGTTTCCGCGCCCAGCATGGCAGCGGCATGGGCAAGATGCAGGGGGCGCGGCTGGATGCGATTCCCGGTGCGCCGCCCGATCTGGCGAAACTGCCGCCCGGCTGTGCCTTCGCGCCGCGCTGCAAACAGGCCGATGAAGCCTGCGAGGAGATGCAGCCAGAGCCGGTGACGCTGGGTCCCGAGCATTGGGCGCGCTGCCTGAAACTGGCCGAGGCGGCGGAGTAGGGTTAGACTCCTGGTCGCAACAGGAGGAAATCATGGCTGCCTATATTCTCGCCTTCGTCGATGTCACCGATGCGGAAACCTATGAGCGTTACAAGCTGCTGGCACCGCCGGCCATTGCAGCCGGTGGCGGGCGCTATCTGGTGCGCGGCGGCGCAGTGGAAGTGCTGGAAGGCGACCATGATGGCCGCCGCGTCGTGGTGCTGGAATTCCCCGATATTGCCGCCGCCAAGGTTTTCTATGACGGCGAAGCCTATCGTGCCGCCCGCGCGGTGCGGGCCGCTGCCAGCAGCGCCACCTTGCTGCTGGTGCCGGGAATCTGATCCGGCATCCGGCTTAACCCGGATCGACCGCCCTGGTGGCGTCGCGGAACCATTGCGGCTTGTCGGTGGTCCAGGTTTCGCCCCAGAGATGGCCGCCGCCGCTCATTTCCATGGTCTCGCCGGTGATGAAGCCGCCGGCCGGGCCGCCGAGAAAGAGCGTGCCCTCCGCCACCTGCCAGGGGCTGCCGGCGATGCGCAGCGGATTGGCGTTTTCGTAGCGCGCGCACACTTCCGGGCGGTAGACCTGCCAGCCTTCCGAGCGGATCGCACCCGGCGCCACGCAATTGACCCGGATGCCGAGCGGCGCCCATTCCACCGCCACGGCTTCGGAAAAGGCTTTCACCCCGGCGCGCGCCGCACAGGTATGCGCCACATTATGCAGCCCGCGCGGCGATACAACGATGGTGACAATGCTGCCGCCGCGCCCGGCATCGCGCCAACGCCGCGCCGCCGCCTGCATGGCATTGAAAGTGCCGGTCAGGTTGGTGTCGATCACCGCGCGCCAGCCTTTTTCGGTATAGTCGATCGCTGCTTGCGGAAACTGCCCGCCGGCTGAATTGACCAGCAGATCGGGCGGTGCGCCCCAGGCTGTAGCGGCGGCATCAAACATCGCTTCCACGCTGTCGCGCTGGCGGATATCCACTGTCAGCGGCAGGCAGGACAGGCCGCGTTGCTGCATCGCCTCAGCCACCGGCGTCAGCTTTTCCAGCCGGCGGCCGGCAATCGCCACCTGGGCGCCGAGCCGCGCTGCCAGCCAGGCGGTGGCGCGGCCGATGCCGCCGCCGCCGCCGGTGATGAGAAGTTTCAGCCCGGCAAAACTGCCGGCGGCCAGATTGGTCGGATGCGCTGCCAGATCGGCATCGGACAACGCGAGCGGGGTTTCCTCGGTCATGTCAGTTCTTGGGACATGTCAGTTCTTGAGGATTTCGCCGGCGATGATCATCTTGCGCACTTCCGTGGTGCCGGCGCCGATTTCCAGCAGCTTGGTGGCCCGGAACAGGCGGTTGACCTCACCTTCCCAGATATAGCCGCTGCCGCCATGGATCTGCACCGCATGGTCCAGCACGCGGTTCATGGTGTCGGCGGCATACATCACCGAAGCGGCGGTGAGGGCATGGATCGAGCCACGGCCGCCACCGCCCACTTCCAGTTCATTGGCATCCATCAGCACACGATAGGTGAAGCTGCGCATGGTCTCCACCATCACATACATCTCCGCCACGCGGCTCTGGATCATCTGGAATTCAGAGATGGCGCGGCCGAACTGCTTGCGGGTGCGGGCATAGTCGATGCTGATTTCCAGCGCACGTTCGCAGATGCCGAGGCAGATCGGCGCGATCATGGCGCGTTCCAGATCGAGGCCGCTCATCACCACGCTGACGCCGCGATTCTCGCCGCCAACCAGATTTTCCGCCGGCACGCGGCATTCATCAAATACCAGTTCGGCGGTCTGGCTGCCGCGGAAGCCCATCTTGATCAGTTTCTGCGCCACGCGGAAGCCGGGATAGTCCTTCTCCACGATGAAGGCGGAAATGCCATGCGCGCCGGCACCCGGATTGGTCTTGGCATAAACCAGCAGCACATCGGCCACCGGGCCGTTGGTGATGTAAATCTTGCTGCCATTGAGATAATAGTAATCGCCGTCGCGCCGCGCCGTGGTGCGCATCGAGCCGAGCGCATCCGAGCCGGCGCCCGGCTCGGTCAGGCCGAGCGCACCGGTCAGGGAGCCATCGCACAGGCCGGGCAGGTATTTGCGGCGCTGCGCATCATTGGCATTGCGATAGATGTTGTTGAGGCAGAGATTTTCATGCGCCACCCAGCTCAGCGCCAGGGCATGGTTCCAGCGCGAGAAGGCTTGCAGGATCAGGCCGCTGCTCATCAGATCGGTGCCGGCACCGCCGAATTCCGGGTCCACCGTGATGCCGAAATAGCCCGCCTTGCCGAGCGCGGCGAAGGCATCTTTGGGCCACCATTCCTCATTATCCATGCGCTGGCTCAGCGGATACAGCTCAGCCTTGGCGTAGCGGTCGGCGGCATCCAGCACCGCCTGCTGGTCTGGATTGAGGCTGAATTGCCCGCTGCTATTGGCGCTGCTGCTGCTCGACATTCCCGGCTTCCCTGACTTGATTGGCGTGTTGGCACGCTTGATGAATTGAATTCATTAAAAGCCGGGTCGCGAGTCCTGTCAATGCCATGGCGCGCATGCCGGGGTGGCGAATGCGCTGATGAACCGGGCTTGCATAGGCAATTGACGCTGGCCATGGGCCGGGCTAGACCAAGGCATGGCCAAGACCACCACCCGCAAGCGTTCCAGCCGCCTGCCGCGCGAGCGCCGCGAGGCCGATATCCTGGCGGCGGCGCGCGCGGTTTTCCGCCTGCGCGGCTATGAGAATGCCTCGATCTCGGAAATCGCCGAGCGGGCCGGCGTGGTGGAAGGTTCGATCTACCGCTATTTCCAGAATAAACGCGCGCTATTGGTGCGCGTGATCGAAGATTGGTATAGCGGCATGATCGAGGAGGATAGCCATCTGCTGCCCAGTGTCAGCGGCATCCGCAACCGGCTGCGCTACATCATCTGGCATCATCTCAAGGCGCTGCATGACGAGCCGGGGCTTTCCAGCCTGGTGTTTCTGGAATTCCGCCCCGATCCGGATTACCGCAAGACCACGATCTATGCCCTGAACCGGCGCTACACCGCGCGCGCCACCGCAGTGATCCGCGATGCGCTGGCGAGCGGCGAATTCCGCAGCGATGTATCGCCCGGCCTGGTGCGCGACATGATCTATGGCTGCGTCGAGCATCATACCTGGGCCTTCCTGCGTGGCGAAGGCGACTTTGATATCGAGGCCGTGGCCGACAGCATCACCGATGTAGTGTATCGTGGCCTGGCCACCCAGCCGGCCCAGGCGCCGCCGCTGGATGCGGCGTTGCAGCGCCTGGATGCAGCGGTGGATCAGCTCAGCAAATTATCGCTGGCCGCGCCGGCTGAGGAAAGCCTGCAGCACAGCCAGAGTGGCCGGCGACGCCGCCAGGCGTGACACCTGATCGGCCTCGGCATCCAGTTGCTGTTGCAGGGTGGCATCCGGGCTATGCGCCATCAGGCGTTTCACCGCCGCCATGGTGCCGGCCGGCATTTTCGCCAGGCTCTGCACCACCTGTTCCACTTCGGCATCGAAAGCGGCATCGTCATAGACCCGGGTGATCAGGCCCCAGGCCAGCGCGGTCTCGGCATTCAGCACCGGATTGAGCGCCAGCATGTCGAAGGCGCGGCGCTGGCCGATCAGGCGCGGCAGGGTGTAGCTCAGGCCACCATCGGGCGACAGGCCGGATTTGGTATAGGCGCTGGTGAAGCGCGCGGAGCGTTGCGCCAGCACGATATCGGCGGTCAGTGCCAGGCTGAGGCCGCCGCCGGCCGCCATGCCCTGCACGGCCGCCACCAGCGGTGCCGGCCCCTGCTGCAGCCGCATGATGCCGAGATGGAACAGGCTGGCCATTTCCAGCACATGGGCGCGCAGCTTGTCCTGATTGGCGATGAAATCGTCGATATCGCCACCAACGCTGAAAAAATCCCCTTCCGCTGCCAGCAGGATGCAACGCAGGCCGTCATCCGCCGCACAGGCCAGCGCCGCCTCGGCGAATTCGCGGCACCAGGCCAGGTCCACCGCATTGCGCCGCGCCGGATTGGCCAGGATCAGGCGGGCAACGCCGTCCTGTCGGCTCAGCTTGATCCGTCCGCCGGTCGTGATCGATGCCATGATTTCCTCCTCAGAGTCGCAACACGCCATAGCCCGGTTCGCCGAAGGGCGCATTCAGCGCGGCGGCGATGCTGATGCCGAGCGCGTTGCGCGTATCCACCGGGTCGAGCAGGCCATCATCCCAGATTTCGGAAGTGGAATGATAGGCTGATAGCTGGTCCTGATAGGCTTTCAAGGTTTCGTCGCGCACCCGGGCCAGGTCCTCCGGCCCGCAGGCAATGCCATCGCGCTCCAATTGCCGCAGTTTCACTTCCGCCAGCGTATTGGCGGCTTGCTCGCCGCCCATCACGCCGATCTGGTGATTGGGCCAGGAAAACAGGAAGCGGGAATCGAAGGCGCGACCACACATGCCGTAATTGCCGGCGCCGAACGAGGCATGGCACATCACGGTGAATTTCGGCACATGGCTGCAAGCCTGCGCCATGATCATCTTGGCGCCATCCTTGGTGATGCCGGCGGCTTCGTAGGATTGCCCCACCATGTAGCCGGTGATGTTCTGCAGGAACAGCATCGGCGTGTTGTTCTGATTGCACAATTCGATGAAATGCGCGCCCTTCAGCGTGCTGTCGTTGAACAGCACACCGTTATTGGCCAGGATGCCGATGCGCTGGCCCCAGATGCTGGCATAGCCGCAGACCAGGGTGGGGCCGTAATTCGGCTGGTATTCATGGAAGCGGCTGCCATCCACCAGGCGCGCGATCACTTCGCGCATGTCGAAGCTCTTTTTGATGCTGTCGGGCAGGATGCCGTAAAGCTCATCCGGGTCGTAAAGCGGTGCATCGGCACTGTTCATGGCGATGCGGGTCTTCTGTGTCGGCGCCCATTGCGCCACGATCTCGCGCCCGATGCGGATGGCATCCAGTTCGCTGTTGGCCGGATAGTCGCAGGTGCCGGAAGTGCGGGTATGCAGGTCGGCACCGCCCAGGTCGTCGGCCGAGACGATGGCGCCGGTGGCCGCCTTGACCAGCGGCGGGCCGGCCAGGAACACCGCACCGGTGCCGCGCACGATCACATTATAGTCGCTCAGGGCCGGGATATAGGCGCCGCCGGCCGTGCAATGGCCGAAGACCAGCGCCAATTGTTTGATGCCGCGTTTGCTGAGCAAAGCCTGATTGCGGAAGATGCGCCCGGCCATATGCTTGTCGGGGAAGACATCCGACTGCAATTGCAGGAAGCCGCCGGCGGAATCGCAGAGATGCACCACCGGCAGGTGGTTCTCCAGCGCAATCTCCAGGCAGCGCACGATCTTCTTCACCGTAAGCGGAAACCAGGCACCGCCTTTCACGGTGGCATCATCGGCATGGATCATCACTTCACGGCCGGCAACAACGCCGATGCCGGTGATGCAGCTGGCGCCCGGCGAGCCACCGTCATAGGCCATGTTGCCGGCCAGGGTGGAAAGCTCCAGGAAAGGCGTGCCGGGATCGAGCAGCTTTTCCAGCCGTTGGCGCGGCAGCAGCTTGCCATGGCCGGCCAGCCGCTGCAGGTCACGTGCCGGGCGTTCATGGCGCGCGCTGTGCTGGCGCTGGTGCAGTTGCTGTGCCAGCGCCTTGTTGGCGGCATAGCGCAGGCGGAATTCCTCGTCGCTGGTGCGGATGGCGGATTTCAGCACGCTCATGACACATCTCCAAAACTGACCAGCACGGCGCCGCGATCAAAGGTGCCATTCTCCGCTACATGCAGTTTGGCGATGCGGCCGGCGCGCGGCGCCAGAATGCTCATTTGCAGCTTCATGCTTTCGATCACCAGCAGCTTGTCGCCTTCGGCCACATCCTGGCCCGGCGCCACATGCTGGCTGATCACCGTGCCGGGCATTTCGGCCAGCACTTCATTGGCGGCAGCGTCGCCCTGCGCCGCTTCACCGGCATCGCCCTGGCGCTTGAGATGCAGGTAACGCCCGCCCAGGCGCAGATAGATGTCGTCGCCCACCACCAGGCGCCAGCCCTGGAAGGTTTCGCCATTTACGCTGATGCTGATGGCACCCTCGGCGCCGCAGCTTTCGGCAATGGCAAAGCCGGCGCCATCGGCCAGGGCCAGGCGCAAATCCGGGCGCCGCGCCAGCACCTGCACGTCATGGCTTTCGCCCAGCAGATCGAAACGATAGGCCATGCTCAATTCCTCCAGGCGCCGATGCTGGCGAAAGGTTCCGGCACATCGAGCAGCACCGGCCGGATATCCGCCAGGCCAAGCGCGGCGGCGCCCAAGGCGGCTTGCTGCATGGCCGGGGTGAGCGGCGGCGCGGCCAGATCGGCAGCCTGCTCGGCCAGGAAACCGGTATGCAGCCGGCCGGCGCGGAATTCTGCATGCGCCATGATGCGCGCCAGATAGTCGCCGTTATGGCTGACGCCAAGCAAAGCGAGTTGCTCCAGCCCGGCCTGCAAGCGCTCGGCGGCCTGCTCGCGGCTGTCGCCAAAGGCAATCAGCTTGGCCAGCATGGAATCGAAAGCCGGGGTCACGGCCTGGCCGGCCTGGATGCCGCCATCCCAGCGCAGGCCATCACCTTGCGGGATATGCAGCAGGCCGATGCGGCCGGTGGCGGGGCGGAAATCACGCTCCGGTTCCTCGGCGCAAAGCCGCACTTCGATGGCATGGCCCTGGCGGCGCAAATCGGCCTGGGCGCAGGGCAGGGGCAGGCCGGCGGCGATGCGCAATTGCTGCTCCACCAGATCGACGCCATAGACCAGTTCGGTCACCGGATGCTCGACCTGCAGGCGGGTATTCATTTCCAGGAAATAGAAGGCGCCATCCTTGCCGAGGATGAATTCCACCGTGCCGGCATTGCGATAACGCGCCGCGCCGGCCAGCCGCACGGCAGCGGCGCAGATTTCCTGGCGCAAGGCCTCGGGCAGATTGGGCGCCGGGGCTTCCTCGACGATCTTCTGATAACGCCGCTGTAGTGAGCATTCGCGCTCGCCGAAATGCAGCACGTTGCCCTGGCCATCGCCCAGCACCTGCACTTCGATATGGCGCGGCAATTCCACCAGCTTTTCGGCATAGACACGATCATCGCCGAAATAGCGTTTCGCCTCGCTGGCCGCCAGGGCGGCGGCTTCGGCCAGTTCACCGGCATGGCGCACGATCTTCATGCCCTTGCCGCCGCCGCCGGCCGACGCCTTGATCAGCAGCGGGAAACCGACCTGGGCCGCCTGGGCCGCGATAGCCACAGCATCACCGGTCAGATCGAGGCTGGGCGCCACCGGCACGCCCTGGGCGCGGGCATAATCGCGTGAGCGGATTTTGTCGCCCATCAGATGCATGCTGGTCGCATCCGGGCCGATGAAGCTGAGTCCGGCAGCGGCGACGGCGGCAGCGAAGCCGGCATTTTCGGAGAGGAAGCCATAACCGGGATGGATTGCGGTGGCGCCTTGTGCCTGCGCGGCGGCGATGATCTGCGCGCCATCCAGATAGGCCGCCGTGGGTACGGCGCCATGCAGTTCCACGGCGCTATCGGCCAGCGCCACATGCGGCGCCTTGCGGTCCTCGAAATGATACACCGCCACGGCGCGGATGCCGAGGCGGCGCAGGGTGCGGATGACGCGGCAGGCAATCTCGCCGCGATTGGCCACCAGCACTGCAGGAAACAGCGTCATGGCGTGTTTCTCCCGTAATGAATTTCATTCATTAATTGCGCGTAAAGCACAGGCAAGGACATGGTGGTTCCCCTTGTCAGGCGAGCCAGCGCTTGCGGCGGCGGTAATGTTTCACGGCGTGGTAATCCACCTTGGCGACACCGCCGAGATAGGCATCCTGCACATCGGGATTGGCACGCAGCACCTCGGCGGTGCCGTTCATCACCACGCGGCCGTTTTCGATCAGATAGGCGGTCTGCGCCACATCCAGCGCGGCGGCGGCATTCTGCTCCACCAGCAGCACGGCGACGCGCTGCTCGGTATTGATGCGGCGGATGATGTCGAAGATTTCATCCACCAGATAGGGCGCCAGGCCCAGGCTGGGTTCATCCAGCATGATCAGCTTCGGCTCGGTCATCAGCGCGCGGGCAATCGCCAGCATCTGCTGCTCGCCGCCGGAAAGATAACCCGCCTTGGCCTTGGCGCGATCACGCAGGCGCGGAAACAGATCGAACATGCGCTCCATCAGGTCGCGCACCCGGGCGCGGTCCTTGTGCATGGAGGTGGCGGCGATCAGGTTCTCCGCCGGGGTGAGATGGCCGAACACGCGGCGGCCTTCCAGGCAATGCACGATGCCCATGCGCACGCGCTCGGGTGCATCGGTCTTGAGGATATCCTGGCCCAGGAAACTGACATCGCCGCGTGTCACTTCACCGCGTTCCGGCTTGAGCAGGCCGCTGATGGTTTTCAGCACCGTGCTCTTGCCGGCGCCGTTGGCGCCCAGCAAAGCCACCAGGCCGCCTTCCGGCACTTCGATGGAAATGCCCTTCACGGCCAGGAAAACCTGGTCGTAGACCACCTCGACATTGTTCAGTGCCAGCAGCGCCATCGCAGCCTTCTATTCTTGCAAAAGGGAAAGGCGTGGCGGCACCCGGAAGCGCCGCCACGCCGCAGGCATTACTTGCCGGACTTGGCAAACTCGGAGGAATATTTCTTGATTTCCGCCCACACCACATCCTGATTGGCGGCGAACCAGTCGGTCTTGGGCTGGAAGCCCTTGCCATCCCATTGCGAGATGCGGCCCATGCCGCCGCCCTGGTGATCCTCGTTGGTGATGGTGGTGGGCGGGATCATGCCATCGGCGGTGAAGCCCTTGATGGCATGCAGGCCGGCATTGAGCCAGGCGCCGCTGACCGGGCCATTCGGCGCCAGTTCCGCCGCCTTGCGCACACCTTCCAGGATGGTGGCAATGATCATCACGCCGTAATTGTAATAGACGGTGCCGACCTTGTTCTCCGGCCCGGCGCCCTTGCCGGCGGATACCACGTTCTTGAGGATATCCTGGATCGGCTTCGGCTCGCGGCCCAGCACACAGGGATCCACCTTCATCACGCCCTTGGCAGCATCACGGCCGGCCACATCCATGTCGGATTCGGAAATCCACACGCTGGAGCACATGCGGTCCATGCGGATGCCGTTGCGAACGGCTTCGGTCAGCGCCACGGTCTGGCCGACGCCGGCGCCCCAGAAGATCACCCAATCCGGACGGGCGCGGCGCACCTGCGGCCAGATCGCCGACTGGTCGTTGCCCGGCGGCGTGTAGGGGAAGGTCTGCAATTCAAAGCCGAGCTTGTCGCGCAGGGCCTCCAGGATCGGCAAAGGCTCCTTGCCGAACGGCGTGTCGATATGCACATAGGCAATCTTCTTGCCCTTCAGGCCGCCATCCTGCTTGTTGGCATAATCCAGGATCAGACCCATCTGGGTCCAGTAATTCGGCGATAGCGGGAAGATGTAGGGGAACACGGTGCCATCCGCCGCATCCGAGCGGCCGGAGAAGGCGGTGACCATGTTGACCTTGTCGGCCAGCACACGCGGCACCAGGGCGCGCGCCACCGGGGTGGAAAGCGGATCGACCAGCACCATGCCCTGGCCCTTGGCGCGCTCATAGGATTCGATGGCGCGCGGCAGGTCGTTGCCGTGGTCGGTCACCTCGGCCACGATCTTGTAGCCGCCGATGCCGCCGCGCTCGTTGATCAGCGTGATATAGTCGCGCTGGCCCTGGCTGTATTCGGCGGTCACGAAGGTGTAGACCTTGGTGAAATCCTGCGTCATCAGGAAACGGATGGTCTTGTCCTGGCCGAAGGCCAGCTTGATCGGCTGCGATGCCAGCAGCGCCAGGGCGCCGGCCCCGGTCAGCATTGTGCGGCGGTCAACATTCATGGTCATGGGCGTTCTCTCCTGTGCTTCTTATGCTTGTGCTACACTTCAGCGTTGGGCATGGCGGAACGGCCATACCAGGAAATAGTTGCGGATATTGCCGTAGATTTTCGCCAGGCCGAGCGGCTCCCAGAGCAGGAAGCCGACGATCATGGCGCCATACAGCATCAGCGGCATATGGGCGCGCAGATCGGCGCTCATCTGCCAGTCGAAGCTGGTGGACAGCGTGCCGATCAGGTTGTTGAGCACGATCGGCGCGAACAGGATCAGCGCGGCGCCGAAGAAGCTGCCCAGCACGCTGCCCATGCCGCCGACGATCACCATGGCGACAAGCTGGATCGACAATTCGATATGGAACTGCTCGGGCGAAATCTGCCGCAGATAACACACCGCCAGCACGGCGCCGACGACACCGCCGATGAAGGAGGAAACCCAGAAGGCGAGCAGCTTGAAGCGGAAGGTATCAACGCCGATCACCTCGGCGGCATAATCCTTCTCGCGCACGGCGGCCAGGGCGCGGCCCAGGCTGGTACGGCGCAGATTGAGCATGAACAGCGTGACCATGACGCAGATTGCCAAAGCCAGGTAATACACCGCGCGGTCGCCCTGCACCGGGAGCCCGAGGAAGGTGATCGGCGGCACCGTGATGGAAGCCTGCGCGCCGCCGCTGATGATGGGAAAATGCGAGATGGTGAAATCGACGATATACTGCATCGCCAGAGTGGCCATGGCGAGATAGAGGCCCTTCACGCGCAGGGCGGCGGCGCCGAAGATGATGCCGATGCCGGCGCTGGTCAGGCCGCCCAGCAGCATGGCGATTTCAAACGGCACCCCGGCGCGCACCGCATGCACCGAGGCATAGGCGCCGATGCCGATCACCGCGCCATAGCCGAGATGCACCTGGCCGGCCATGCCCATCAGCATGTTGAGGCCCAGGGCGGCGGTGGACCAGATCACCCAGGGCAGCAGATAGCCGACCAGATAGAGCCGGTCGACCATGAAGGGCGCGGCGATGGCGAGCAGCAGCAGGAAGCCGGCCAGGCGGCGGTCCAGCGGCAACGGCCAGATCTGGCGTTCGTCAGTGTAGCGGGTGAAGCGGATGCCGGCGCGGCGGTAGAACATCGGGCCTCACACTCGTTCGATATGTTCGCGGCCGAACAGGCCATGCGGCTTGAGCAGCAGGGTGAGCAGGATGATGACGGAAGCCACCACATCACGCGTGCCGCCGCCGACCAGGGGATCGAGCACACCGGTGGCAACACTTTCGGCCACGCCGACGATCAGGCCGGCAATCAGCACGCCGGGGATCGAGTCGAGGCCGCCCAGAATGGCAATCGCCAGTGCCTTGATCAGCAGCAGCGACAGCGACCAGTCGACGCCCTGGGTAGCGCCCCACATCACGCCGGCAATGGTGGCGCTGGCAGCGGCCAGGCCCCAGGATACCGCGATGGCACGCTCCACCCGGATGCCCACCGCCCAGGAGGCGGTCTGATCATCCGAGACGGCGCGCATCACCACGCCAAGGCGCGAGTTGAACAGGAACAGCGACACCACGATCATCACCAGCGAAACGGCGCCGCCGATCATGGTCGAACGGTTGATCAGCAGGTCGCCGATGAACAAAGGCGTGCCCGGAATGCCGATATCCAGGCGCTTCACCGCCGCGCCGGCAAAACCGGGCAGCAGGCCGCGCAGCATGATCTCGATACCCAGCGTCAGCATGATCGCCATGATCACCGGCTGGCCGATCATGCGGCGCAAGGCCAGGCGCTCGGTCGCGGCGCCCAGGCCGAACATGCCGGCCACTGCCACCGGCACGGCCAGCCAGATCGGGATGCCGAGCGGGCCGGACACCACCCAGGCCATATAGGCGCCAGTCATCGCCAGCGCACCCTGGGCCAGGTTGGCGATGCCGGAGGTCTTGTAGATCAGCACCATGCCCAGGGCCACCAGGGCATACATCAGGCCGACGAACACGCCGTTGATGCCGAGTTCCAGGATCAGCAGGTAATCCATCAGGCCGATACCTCACGAATGGCGAGCACACGGCTCAGTTTGCCCTTGCTGCCATCCTCATAGGCGATCTCGGCCTCGAAGGTGACATCCTGCGCCGCGCTATAGAGGGCGTCGATCAGCTTCCCGTAGCGTTCCTCGATCACATTGCGGCGCAGCTTGCGGGTGCGCGTGATCTCGCCGTCATCAGCGTCGAAATCCTTGTGCAGGTTGACGAAGCGGGTGATGCGCAGGGCGGCCGGCTGCAGGGTGTTGACATGCGCCACCACACTCTGGATCAGCTCCAGCACTTCCGGCCGCTGCGATAATTCGGCATAGGAGGTGTAGGTGATGGCGCGTTTCTCGGCCCAATGGCCGACGGCTTCCAGATCGATGCAGATGATCGCGGTGAGATGGCTGCGATCGGCGCCCAGGATGGCGACATTGCGCACATACTGGCTGAATTTCAGCCGGTTCTCGATATAATTCGGGATATAGCGCTCGCCGCCAGCGGTGCGCACCACTTCGCTGACCCGGCCGAGCACGGCGAGATGGCCATCCTCGTCGAGATAACCGGCATCGCCGGTGCGCAGCCAGCCATCCTGCAAGGCCTTGGCGCTGGCTTCGGGATCGTCGATATAGCCATCGATCACCGAGGCCGAGCGGATCAGGATTTCGCCGCTTTCGTCGATGCGGATATCCACGCCGGGCATCGGCGGGCCGACGGTCTGCAATTTCACCTGGCCCTCGGTCTGCGCCGCCGAGAGCGCGGCGGTTTCGGTCTGGCCGTAGAATTGCTTCAGCTTGATGCCAAGGGCGCGGAAAAACAGGAAGGTATCCTCGCCCATCGCCTCGCCGCCGGTGAAGGCGCGTTCGGCGCGGCTGAGGCCGAGATAATCCTTGATCGGGCCATAGACGCAGATTTCGCCCAGGGCCAGTTTCAGGCGATCCAGCAGGCCTGGCTCGCGCCCGGCCAGGCGGTTCTGTTCCACCATCACCGCATGCGGCATGAAATAGTCGAACAGCCGGCGCTTGAATGGTGTGGAATCGGCCATGCCGACCTGCACCCGGGTGAGCATATTGTCCCAGGCGCGCGGCGCGGCGAGATAGAAGGTCGGCGCCACGGCGCGAATATCGGCCAGCACGGTTTCCTGGCGCTCGGGAATGTTGATCGTGGCGGTCACCAGCAGGCCGGCGCCGAGCGTGAACACGAAATCGCCGACCCAGGCGGTGGGCAGATAGGCGAACATTTCCTCATATTGGCGGAAATAGCCGCCCTGGCGCGCATTGGCCACGCCACCCACCACATTGCGATGGCGTAGCGGAATGCCTTTCGGCAGGCCGGTGGTGCCGGAGGAATAGAGCAGCACGGTGATATCATCGGGCTGGGCGCGGGCCAGCAGGTCGGCGGCCAGGCCAGGCTCGGCCGCCAGGCGGGCGCGGCCACGCTGCTTCACTTCATCCAGCGCCAGCACACCTTCCGGCCGATCATGGCCCAGGCCGCGCGCATCATCATACAGGATCACCTGCGGCCGGCCGATGCGTTCACGCAGGCCGACCAGCTTGTCGACCTGCTCCTGATCCTCGGCCACCGCCAGCTTGGGATCGCCGAACCGGGTGAAGGTATCAAGCTGATCCACCGGCACATCGGGATAGATCGGCGACGGGAAGGCGCGCAGCGCATTGGCTGCCAGCATGGAGAAATACAGATTGGCGCGATTGTCGCCGACCACGATCACGGCATGGCCGGGCTCGACGCCCAGTTGCTCAAAGCCGGCAGCCAAAGCCAGCACATGCTCCTGCACCTGGGGCCAGGTATATTCCTGCCAGATGCCATAATCGCGCTCGCGGAAGCCGATGCGTTTCGGATAGGTGGTGGCATTGCGCGCCAGGGCGCCGATTAGTGTACCCGGTTCCTGGCTTGCTGGTTCCAAATGAGCCGCGTTCATCAATGGCCCCCCGCCTGGCTATTCGCCCGGGCATCCTGGGCCACCACGCGCGCGGCGGCGCGTTTGCCCAGATAGGCCGAAATCACGGCAGGCTGGGCGATGGCCTGGTTCGGCTCGCCCTCGGCGATGATCTCGCCATAGCTCAGCACCACGATGCGGTCACAGATCGCCGTCACCACATCCATGTGATGTTCGATCAGCAGGATGGTGACGCCGCGCTCCTCGCGCGCATCCAGGATGAAGCGGGCGATATATTCCTTCTCTTCCTGGTTCATGCCGGCCATCGGCTCGTCCAGGATCAGGAAACGCGGTTCGGCCACCAGGGCGCGGGCCAGTTCCACGCGCTTCTGCAAGCCCATCGGGATGGTCTCCACCGGCTCGTCGCGGATATCCTGCAACTGCATGAAGTCGATCACATCCTCGGCGGCGCGGCGATGCGCCATTTCCTCGCGCGCCGCCCACACCCAGTAGAACAGCGAGGCCAGCGCGCTTGGCCGCATATGCACATGGCGGCCGAGCAGGATGTTGTCCAGCACGCTCATGCCGCGAAACAGCGCCAGATTCTGGAAGGTGCGGGCCACGCCCAGGCCGGCAACCCGGTTGGGCTTGATCGCGGTGATATCCTGGCCGAACAGCCGCACGCTGCCGGCATTGGGCGGATAAAAGCCGGTGACCACATTCACCATGGTGGTCTTGCCCGAGCCATTCGGGCCGACCAGACCAAAGATTTCGCCGCGATCAACATGCAGATCGACGCCTTTCAGCGCCTTCAGGCCGCCGAAGGAGCGTTCGATGCCACGGCATTCCAGCACACGGTCAGCGCTGCTCATGCCGACCACATCGGCAGTGACGGATCATAAGGCCCCAGCCCATCCAGGCCGCATTCAATCACGTAAATCCCCTGCCGGCCGCTGGCATGATATGCCCGGCCAATGGGCTCGCCTGGCGCGCGCCGCATCCGTTTCCTCCTCTGTGCCGACTCTCTGGGTCGGTCCGTTGGGCTTATTGAACGTCATTCATTAAGCCAAGTCAATCGGACAAATATCACCCTGACATTTTCACCACCCCTTGTTGCTGCACCTGCGAAGCCATAGGCTGACAGGGTCGAAAAGGCGCGCTGGCGCGTGAGAGGGTTGTGTCGCATGCAACAGCAGATCGCCGTCATCACGCTTGGCATTGCCGAGCTGGAACGCTCAAAGCATTTCTACTGCACCGGTTTCGGCTGGCAGCCGGTTTTTGAAAATCACGAAATTGTCTTTTATCAGATGAACGGCCTGGTCCTGGGTACGTGGCTGAAAAACGCACTGGACGCCGATACCGGCCGGGCCAGCCAGCCAGCCGGGGCTTTCGCACTGGCGCATAACGTGGCGCGGCAGGCCGATGTGGAACCCCTGATGCAGCAATTGCTGGCGGCAGGCGGGCAGTTGCTGCGGGCCGCCCTGGCGCCGCCGCATGGCGGTTATTGCGGCTATGTCGCCGATCCCGATGGCCATGCCTGGGAAATCGCCTGGAACCCGGCCTGGGCTATCGATGCCGAGGGGCGCGTTACTTTTTCGCTTTGAGTTTCAGCACGGCCAGCAGCATGGCGTCGCGCTCGGCAGCAAGTTCCTCGATGCTGCGGCCGGCTGCGGCATCGGCCACGCCGCGTATCAGCTTGCGCTGCGTCGCCTTGTCGAGTGTGGGATTGCCGAGCGACGCCCAGCGCTTTTCCTGGCTCGGGCCGAGATGCGCCAGATAATGCGCGATGCCGCCCGGGCCGCCGCCCAGGTGATAGGTCATATGCGCGCCCTGGATCGCCCAGCGCAGGCCGGGGCCTTCCACCAGGGCCTTGTCGACATCGGGCAGGTCGGCGATGCCTTCGGCCACGATATTCACCGCCTCGCGCCACAAAGCCGAGGCCAGCCGGTTGGCGACATGGCCCGGCGCCTCACGCTTGATGCGGATCGGCACCTTGCCCATGGCCTGATAGAAGGCGAAGGCCTGGTCCAGCGCCGCCTTGTTGCGGGCATAGATTTCCACCAGCGGCACCAGATGCGGCGGATTGAACGGATGCGCCACGATCAGCCGGCCCGGCCGCTTCATGCCCTCGCTCAACTGCGACCATTGGAAGGAGGAGGTCGAGGAGGCAATCAGCGCCCGTTTGTTGGTGGCTTCGATCTCGGCATAAAGCGCGCGTTTGAGCGGCACCTGCTCGGGGGCATTTTCCTGCACCCAGTCGGCATCGCGCACCGCCTCGGCCAGATTGTCGGTGACACTGATGCCGCCCTGGCCCCTCAGCCCGAGCGGGCGCAATTGCCGGCGCATTGCCTTGCTGCGGGCGGCGAAATCATTGCGCGTCGCCGCCACCGGATCCCAGGCCACCACATCGCGGCCATGCGCGGTGAACAAGGCAGCCCAGCTGGCACCGATCAGGCCGGCGCCCAGAATGCTTATCGGTGGCATGGTTTCCTCCAGCGCCCTGCCGGCAAGCGGCGACCGGCGAATCGTCTATTCCGCCACCACTGTCTCGCCCAGGCCGGCCTTGCGCAAGGCTGCCAGGGTTTTGCGGTCGGCGCCGGTATCGGTCACCAGCAGATCGATGCGGTTGCATGGGCAGATCGCCACCCGGCTGGCGCTGCCCAGCTTGGCATGATCGGCCAGCACCGCCACGCGCTGGCTCTGCTGGATCATGGCGCGGGCAATCTCCGCTTCATGCAGCACAAAATCCGTCGCGCCATGCTCGGGATGCACCGCCACCGGCGAAATCAGCGCGATATCGGCGCGGAAGCGGGCAATCTCGCTCAGGGTCAATTCGCCATAGGTACCCGGCACATCGCTATGCAGCCGGCCACCCAATAGCAGCGTGGTGATATCCTGGCGCAGGCCGTTCAGGGTATTGGCGACATCGATGGAATTGGTGATCACGGTCAGCCCGGCGATCTTGCCTAGTTCCGCCGCCAGGATGGCGGTGGTGGAGCCGGCATCCACGAAACAGACCTGGCCCGGCTGCACCATGGCGGCGGCATTGCGGGCAATCGCCTGCTTCTCGCGGCGCCGCACCTGCAATCGGTCGGCAAACGGCGCCTCGCTCGGCGGTTCCGGCAAAACGGCGCCGCCATGCACGCGCCGCAACAGGCCGGCGGCTTCCAGTTCCAGCAGGTCGCGCCGCACGGTCTCGCGGGAAACATCCAGGTCGCGCGCAAGGTCATCCGCCGACATCTGCTTGAAGCGATGCAGCAATCCCTGAATCCGGCGATGGCGTTCCTGTGCCCACATCGGGCTGTTATTCCTGAAATCCGTCCTGGCATCAATTGTTGCAGAGCGTCGCAAAGCCGTCTATAAAAAACTACACAGAAATCCACAAAACGCTAAAAATGCCACTTTCCCCGACTGCCGCTCCCCTTGCCATCCACCGCGCCACGGCCCAGGCCCTGGCGGCGGCGGCGCGGCCGATTGCGCGGCAGTATTTCCGCCAGAAACTGGCGGTGGAGCAGAAGGCGGATGCCAGCCCGGTCACCGTGGCGGATCGCTCCATCGAGGCGGCGATGCGCTCGATTCTGGCCGAACGCCATCCGGATCATGCAATTTTCGGTGAGGAACATGGCGCCGAGCGGCTTGGCGCCCGCTTCACCTGGGTGATCGATCCGATCGACGGCACCAAGAGTTTCGTCACCGGCCTGCCGCTCTTCGGCACCCTGGTGGCGTTGCTGGAAAATGGCGTACCGAGTCTTGGTTTGATCGATATGCCGGTATTGCAGGAAACCTGGATCGGCGAGGCCGGCCAGCCGACGCGCTTCAATGGCGCACCCTGCCGGGTCAGCGGCTGCACCGATCCGGCAGCAGCGATGCTGTATGCCACCTCGCCGGATATGTTCGAGGGCGCGGCTTTGGTGGCGTTTGAGCGTATCAGCGCCCAGGTGCGGCTGCGCCGCTTCGGCGGCGATTGTTATGCCTATGGCCTGCTGGCCGCCGGCCATGTCGATCTGGTGATCGAGGTCGGCTTGCAGCCTTATGATTACCTGCCGCTGGTAACCGTGATCGAAGGCGCTGGCGGCGTGGTGACGGATTGGGCCGGGGGGCGGCTTGGTCTTGGCTCGGATGGCCGCGTGGTGGCGGCGGCCTCGCCGGCCTTGCATGATTGGGCGTTGCGGATGATCAACGGGGGATGACTGGCATGGCGTTGTTACCGAGGCAGGTGAAGACCGCCGCCGATGCGCGCCGCATCGTGGCGGAACGCAAGATCGACCGCATCAAGGTCGGGGCCTTCGATGTCGATGGCATCCTGCGCGGCAAGTATATTTCAGCCGAGAAATTCCTCTCCGCACTGGATAGCGGCTTCGGCTTCTGCGACGTGGTGCTGGGCTGGGATTCCAACGACCAGCTTTACGATAATGTGCAATATACCGGCTGGCACACCGCCTATCCCGATGCGCCGGTGCGGGTGCTGCCCGATACTTGCCGCGAAATCCCCTGGGAGCCGAATACGCTGTTCTTTCTCGGCGAATTCTCGCCGCCGGCCGATACGGTCTGCCCGCGCGCCGTGCTGCGCCGGGTGCTGGAGCGCGCGGCCGGGCTGGGTTACAGCGTGCTGGGTGCCTGCGAGTTTGAATTCTTCGTGTTTGACGAAACGCCGCATTCGATCCGCGAGAAAGGCTATCGCGGCCTGAAGCCGATCACGCCGGGTTTCTTCGGTTATTCGGTGCTGCGCAATTCGGTGGAATCCGGCCTCTATCACGAATTGATCGATCTTGGCATCAAGATGGATTTTCCGCTGGAAGGCCTGCATACCGAAACCGGTGCCGGCGTGCTGGAAGCCGCCATCACGGTGGACGAGGCACTCAATGCTGCCGACAAGGCCAGCTTGTTCAAGACCTTCACCAAGGCTGCGCTGCAGCGCCAGGGCCGCATGGCCACTTTCATGGCGAAATGGTCGCATGACTGGCCGGGCCAGAGCGGCCATATCCATCTCTCGCTGAAACAAAAGAACGGCAAACCGGTTTTCCACGATCCGAAGCAGCCGCATAACATGTCCACCACGATGCGGCATTTCATCGGTGGCCAGCAGGCTTTGCTGCCGGAATTGCTCAGCATGGTGGCCTGCACGGTGAACAGCTACACCCGCCTGATTCCGGGTTTCTGGGCGCCGACGCAAGCCTCCTGGGGCGTGGAAAACCGCACCACGGCTCTACGCGCCATTCCCGGTTCGGCCAAGTCGCAGCGCGTGGAATTCCGCATCGCTGCCGCTGATATCAATCCCTATATCGCCATGGCCGCCGCCATCGGTGCCGGCCTGTGGGGTGTGGAAAACAAGATCGAGCCGACGCCGGCCCTGCAAGGCAATGCCTATGCGGTCGATCTGCCGGCGAAATACCAGTTGCCGCGCAGCCTGTTCGAGGCGGCGGGACGGCTGAAGAAAAGCAAGCCGGCGCGGGAATTGTTCGGCGATGCCTTCGTGGAGCACTATGCCGCCACCCGTGAATGGGAGGAGCGGGAATACCGCAAGGCGATCACCGACTGGCAATTGGCGCGCTATTTCGAAATCATCTGAGGCAGATTTGTCATGCTGAAATGCATCAGCCCGGTGGATGGCCGGGTCTATGTCGAACGCCCGCTGGGCGATGGCGCCGCCATCGAAGCGGCGCTGGCAAAGGCGGTAGCCGCCGGCGCTGCCTGGCGCGCCACGCCGCTGGCCGAGCGCCAGGCGGTGCTGCGCCGCGCCGTGGCGGCTTTTGTCGCCAATGGCCCGGCCATCGCCGAGGAACTGACCTGGCAGATGGGCCGTCCGCTCGGCCAGACCCCGGGCGAGGTGCGTGGCTTCAATGAGCGCGCCAGCTACATGATCGATATTGCGCCGCAGGCTTTGGCCGATCTGGTGCCGGCGGCCAGGGATGGCTTCAGCCGTTATATCCGGCGCGAGCCGCATGGTGTGGTGTTTGTCATCGCGCCCTGGAACTATCCTTACCTGACCTCGGTGAATGCAGTGATCCCGGCCTTGCTGGCCGGCAATACCGTGCTGCTCAAACATTCGCACCAGACCCCGCTTTGCGCCGAGCGTTATGCCGAAGCTTTCCGCGCCGCCGGCCTGCCCGAGGGCGTGTTCCAGTATCTGCATCTCAGCCATGCCGATACCGAGGCAGCGATGCGTGATGCGCGGGTCGGCTTTGTCGCCTTCACCGGCTCGGTGGCCGGCGGTGCCGCCGTGCAGCATGCTCTGGCCGACCGTTTCATTGGCGCCGGCCTGGAGTTGGGCGGCAAGGATCCGGCCTATGTGCGGGCCGATGCCGATCTGGCTCATGCGGTGGAAAACCTGGTCGATGGCGCGTTTTTCAATTCCGGGCAATCCTGCTGCGGCATCGAGCGCATCTATGTGCATGAAAAGCTCTATGATGACTTTGTCGATGGCTTTGTCGAACTGACGAAGAAATACGTGCTGGGCGATCCGACCCAGGCGGCAACCAATCTCGGCCCGATGGTGCGCGCCAGCGCTGCCGATTTTGTGCGCGGCCAGGTGGCGGAAGCGGTGGCGCGCGGCGCCCGCAGCCTGGTCGATCCGGCGTTGTTTGCCGCCAATTGTGAAGGCTCGCCCTATCTGGCGCCGCAGGTACTGGTCGGCGTGGATCACAGCATGCGGCTGATGAATGAGGAAACCTTCGGCCCGGCCATCGGCATCATGAAAGTGAGTTCCGATGCCGAGGCGCTGCGCCTGATGAATGACAGCGACTATGGCCTCACCGCCGCGATCTGGACGGCGGATGCCGACGCTGCTGCACAGCTCGGCGCGCAGATCGATACCGGTACCGTGTTCATGAACCGCTGTGATTATCTCGACCCGGCCCTGGCCTGGACCGGGGTGAAGAATTCCGGCCGTGGCTGTACGCTATCCTCGGTCGGCTTCGAATCGCTGACGCGGCCGAAATCCTTCCATCTGCGCCTCAATACCTGATTGCTCGGAGCCTGCCCCATGCTCACCGGTAAATGGAATTATCCCACCACGATGTGGGTTGGCCCTGGCCGCATCAAGGAATTGCCGCAGGCCTGCCGCAGCCTTGGCATGCAGCGCCCGCTGCTGATCACCGATGCCGGCCTGGCCGATGCGGCGATGATCCGCGCGGCGATTGCCGGCAACAATGCTGCCGGCCTGCCCACCGGGCTGTTTGCCGGCGTGAAGGGCAATCCGACCGGCGCCAATGTCGAGGCCGGCGTGGCGGCTTTCAAAGCCGGCAGGCATGATGGCGTGATCGCTTTCGGTGGCGGCAGCGCGCTGGATGCCGCCAAGGCGGTGGCGCTGATGGTGGGGCAGGATCGCCCGCTGTGGGATTTTGAGGATGTCGGCGACAATGCCGATCGCGTGAATGTGGCCGGCATGGCGCCGGTGGTGGCGGTACCCACTACCTCGGGTACCGGCTCGGAAGTTGGCCGTGCCTCGGTGATCACCAACGAGGATAGCCACGAGAAGAAGATCATCTTCCATCCGCGCATGCTGCCGGGCCTGGTGATCGCCGATCCGGAACTCACCGTGGGCCTGCCGCCGCATATCACGGCGGCCACCGGCATCGATGCCTTCATCCATTGTTTCGAGGCTTATTGCGCGCCGGGTTTCCATCCGATGGCCGATGGCATCGCGCTGGAAGGCATGCGGCTGTGCAAGGAGTATCTGCCGCGCGCCTATCGGGATGGCAGCGATATCGAGGCGCGGTCGCGTATGCTGGCGGCGGCCTCGATGGGCGCGGCGGCATTCCAGAAGGGCCTGGGCGGTGTGCATGCCCTGGCGCATCCGATCGGCGCGGTTTACGACACCCATCACGGCCTGACCAATGCCGTTTTGCTACCCTATGTGATGCAGCATAACCAGCCGGCCATTGCCGAGCGCATGGTACTGCTGGCGCGGGTGCTCGGCCTGGCGGCGGCGGATTATGCCGCCGTCTTCCAGTGGGTGCTGGATTTCCGTGCCGAACTCGGCATTCCCAACAGCCTGGCCGAGATCAAGGTGCCGCTGGATCGTGCTGTCGAGATCGGCCGCATGGCCGAGGCCGACCCCTCGGCTGGTGGCAATCCCTGCCCGGTGGATGCGGCGGCGCTGGAAGCCATCTTCCGCAAAGCGGTGGCCGGCGATCTGAGCTGACATCATGACGCCGCGTATCCTGGTGGTGCCGCATATCCTGGTGGTGGATGGCAACACCGCCGCCACCAATGCCGCCAATATCCGCGCCGGTGGCACCGCCAGCGGATTGCGTTATGCCGATGTGCTGCGCCGGCTCTGCCCTGAAGCGGAGATTACGGTGGTGCATCCGGCTGATGGCCCGCTCGAAGATTTGGCGCTGGCGGCGTTTGACGGCGTGGCCTTCACTGGCTCGGCGCTGAATGTCTATGACAACACGCCGGAAATCACCCGCCAGGTTGATCTGGCGCGGGCGGCGCTGGATGCAGGGCGCAGCCTGTTCGGTTCCTGCTGGGGTTTGCAGGTGATCGCCACCGCTTTGGGCGGTCGGGTGTGGAAGAATCCGAAGGGGCGTGAAATCGGTATCGCGCGCCGCATTCTGTGCAGTGAAGCCGGGCGGGGACATCCGCTGCTGGCCGGCAAGGGGCCGGTTTTTGACGCCATCTGCGTCCATCTGGATGAAGTGGCGGAACTGCCTGCCGGCATGCAGGTGCTGGCCGGCAATGCGATCAGCGACGTGCAGGCCGCCAGTTACGGCGATGCGCTGGCCGGACCGCATGCCTGGGCGGTGCAATATCATCCGGAATATGATTTCAACGAAATCGCTGCCGTGATGCAGCGTTATGGCCGCCGCCTGCTGGCCGACCGTTTGTTTGCCGATGAAGCCGCCTTGCAGCGGTATCTCGGCGATTTCCGCGCCCTGCATGATGATGCCGGGCGCCACGATCTGGCTTGGGCGCATGGCCTGGATGCCAGCGTGCTGGACCGGGATATGCGCGAGCGTGAATTGCGCAACTGGATCGAGTTTATCCTGCTGCCGCGCGCCGCCGCGCGATAAGCTGCTGCAAACGCTGCTGCCGTTCCCGGTTCAGCGGATAGCGCCACATCAGCAGGATGGCCGCCAGTTTGCAGCCGACCGGGGCCAGGCAATACAGCGCCGTCAGGCTGAACAGGGCGAAGGGGGTATTGTCGCCGCCCGGCGCGAAGCCAGCCAGATCAAGCAGCGGGAAAGCAATGCCGACCGCTGCGGCCAGGGCCGCCTTGGTCGCCATGCCCCAGATGGCAAAGAACAATCCGGCGCGCTGGCCGCCATGGCGCGCTTCATCCAGGTCGATCACATCGGCCTGCATGGCTGGCGGCAGCGCCAGATCGGCGCCCAGGCTGAGGCCGGTCAGCAGCGAAATCACCAGGAACCAGCCGCCATCCCCCGGCCCGAGCAGCGGCACGGCCAGGAAAAACCCCGATGTCCATACCATGGCGCCGCACCAGACGCGGTGTTTGCCATGGCGCGCCGCCAGCCATTGCCATAGCGGCACGGCGGCGATCCCGGCGGCGAAATAAACCAGCAGCACGGCACCGGCCAGTTCCGGCTGGCGCAGCACATGGCCGACATAAAGCAGCACCAGGCTGGCCGGCAGGCCATTGGCAATGCCATTCAGCAGCCAGGCCAGAGCCAGGCGGCGAAACGGCCGGTTGCGCCAGAGCTGGCGCAAGGCGGCAGGATCAAGTTTCGGACCGCGCTGCACTGGTTGATGAGCCGGCAGCGCCAGGCAGGCCCAGAGCACGGCGGGTGGCAGCAACAGGGCGATGGCGAAGAAGATTGCTTTCAGCCCCAGGGCCGGCAGCAGGGCCGGCAGCAGCACCGCCAGCAAGGTGCCGGCGACGATGGCGGCTTCGCGCCAGGTGGTGATGCGGGTGCGCTCGCCATAATCCGGTGATAGTTCCGCGCCCCAGGCCTGATAGGGGATTTGCAGCATCGCCGCACCAAGATAAAGCAGCATGCTCCACAGCAGCAGATGCGGCCAGCCAATGCCCTCGGGTGGCACGAATAGCAGCCAGGCGCTGAGCAGGATCGGCGGCAAAGCCGCCAGCAGCCAGGGTTTGCGCCGGCCGAAACGGCTGTTGCCGGCATCGCTGGCCCAGCCGATGGCGGGATCGATGACGATGTCCCACAGCCTGGCTGCCAGCAGCGCGGCGCCGACACTGCTCAGGCCCAGCCCGAGGGTTTCGGCATAATAGGCCGGCAGATGCACATAAAGCGGCAGCAGCAGCATGGCGCCGGGCAGGCCGGGGGCGGCATAGGCGGCCAGTTGCGGGCGAGACAGCACAGACATGACGGCAAAGATAGGCCGCTGGCAGGGCTGGGCAAATCGACCGGCCGCGTTATCTTGCCGGCATGCTGAAATTATCCATCCTTGATCAATCCACCGCCGCATCCGGCCGCAGCCAGGATCAGGCGATTCGCGAAACCCTGGCCCTGGCGCAGCAGGCCGAGGCACTCGGCTATCACCGCTTCTGGGTCTCCGAGCATCATAACCACGACAGCATCGTCGGCACCGCGCCGGAAATCCTGATGGCCGCCATTGCCGCGCGCACCAGCCGTATCCGCATCGGCAGCGCCGGGGTGATGCTGCCGCATTACAATGCGCTCAAGGTGGCCGAGCAATTCCGTGTGCTGGATGCGCTGGCGCCGGGCCGCATCGATCTGGGCGTCGGCCGCGCCCCGGGCGGCGACCGCCGCACCGCCTATGCGCTCAACCCGCATGCCCAGATGAGCGAGGCGGATGAGTTTCCGGCCCAGGTGCGCGATCTGGAAGGCTGGCTGGCCGGCTTCACCCCGGCCGAGGGCGATCCGCGCCATGGCGTGCGGGCGCTGCCACAGGCGCCGACCCAGCCGGAATTATGGATGCTCGGCTCGTCGAATTACGGTGCGCAACTGGCGGCGCATTTTGGCCTGCCCTATTCCTTTGCCTATTTCATCACCGATGGGCGCGGCGCCGACGAGGCGCTGGAGATTTACCGGCGCTATTTCAAGCCGAGCCAGAAACTGGCGCAGCCCAAGGCATCGGTCTGCGTCTGGGCGCTGATGACCGAGACCCAGGAAGAAGCCGAGCATCTGTTCATGACCCGGGCGCGCTGGCGCCAGGCGCGTGATCGCGGCGAATTGCTGCCGCTGCAAACCCCGGAAGCCGCTGCGGCGCATGACTATACCCCGGCCGAGCGCGCCAAGCTGGAGCGTGACCAACAGCGCGCCCTGATCGGCACCCCGGCTGTGCTGGGGGCAAGGCTGCGCGAATTGGCCGCCAGTTTGCAAGTGGAGGAACTGGTGATCCTGACCTGGACCCACGATCCGGCACCGAAGCTGAAAAGCTACCAATTGCTGGCGCAGGAATTTAACCTGAGCCCAACGTGAATGGACCGCATAAACGGAGGAAGCATGTCGGCGAAGGAAACCAAGGAATTATTCGAGGCCGGGCTGAAAGTGCGGCGCGAAGTGCTGGGCAGCGATTATGTCGATGGCTCGCTGGCCAAGGCGACCGATTTCACCATGACCTTCCAGCATGTCACCACGGAATTCTGCTGGGGCTATGTCTGGGATCGACCCGGGCTGGAGCGCAAGACGCGCTCGATGCTGAACCTGGCCATGCTGACCGCGCTGGGCCGCACACCGGAATTGAAGCTGCATGTGCGCGGTGCCATCACCAACGGCGTCAGCGTGGATGAAATCCGCGAAATCCTGCTGCAGGCCACGATCTATTGCGGCATTCCGGCCGGGCTGGATGCGTTCAAGGCGGCGAATGAAGTGCTGCTCGAACTCGGCGTGGTCAAGCCGGCCGAGTAGTAGCCCCGTTACTGATTCGGGCCGGCATTCAGCGTGCGATGCAGCACATCCAGCATCGCACGCGGGATCGGGTCCTGGCCGTTCAGGATCAGCGTAAGGGCGATGCGGGTCACGCCCAGCTTGCCGGCGACATTGTCCATCGACAGGCCCTTGGCACGGCAGACCTGGGTCACCAGATCGAAGCTGCCTTTCGACAGGAATAGCCGGCCCCATTCGTCGCGGTGTTCCAGCCGCACCACCTGCGGTACCGGCGCCTGTTTCGGCGGCGGCGGCGCGGCCGGCGGGCCACTGCCGCCACCGCGCACCCGTCCGCTGGTCTGCACCGGCGGGCGGCTGCGTGGCACCGGGCGCTGGTTCGGGTCGCGCTCGAACACTTCCAGTTCCGGCGAACGATCCAGCAGCATATGCAGCATGGCGCGCATATGCTGCATCAATTCGCCGGCCGAGCCATCGGCATTCGGCCCGTCCGACAGCAATTGCGCCAATTCGCCGAGCCGCTTCAGCCGTGAATTGAAGAATTCCCGCGCGCCATAGGGTAGCGGCGCCTGAGTCTCGATCAGGCCTTCCAGGTAATTCTGGGTGATATCGATTTCGATCTTGAGGATTTTGGCACGGATCTGGGTGACATAGCGGCGCAATTCATCGCGGCGCTCGGATTTCAGCAGGGTGAGGCGGCCCTCGGCCACTTCGGCGGCCTGGTGAAAATCGTCGATCATGCTGCTGAAACGCCGGAAACCCATCACATTGTCGCGCTTCTCGGCCGGGTTCTCGGTGAATTTGAAAATCTGCAAAGCCCGCGCCTCAATGCGCGATACCAGCTCGTTGCCCTCCTGGGTCTGTTGGTCGTCGATCATGCCGAAAGCTGTTCCACTCAAAATCCGGCCGCCGCCGGCCCTGCATGCAGCCGAGGATAGCATGGCGCGGCATGCCGCCCCAAGCCATCATGGGAGATTTATGACGGTGCCGGATCAGGCCCCGGATCAGGCGGCCGGGCGCAGACCCTGCGCCGCCAGCCAGGCTTCGGTACGGGCCAGGGCGCGCTCGAAGCGGTCGAACATCTCGTCGATCTCGCTTTCGGTGATGATCATCGGCGGGCAGAAGGCCAGGGCGTCGCCGGCCAGGGCGCGCTGGATCAGGCCTTCCTCCTGCGAGAAGCCGGCGCAGGTGGCACCCACCGCCAGGGCCGGATCGAAATTCTGCCGGCTGGCCTTGTCGGCCACCAGTTCCACCGCACCGATCAGGCCGACGCCGCGCGCTTCGCCGACCAGCGGATGCTCGGCCAGGCGATGCAGCCGGGCCTGGAAACGCGGCGCCACGGCGGCGACATGAGCGTAGATATTCCGCTCCTCGTAGATTTGCAAAGTGCGCAATGCCACCGCTGCTGAAACCGGATGGCCGCCATAGGTGAAGCCATGGCCGAAAGTGCCGATGGTGCCGGATTGGTCCCGGATCGCCTCATAGACCGGTTCCGAGATCATGCAGGCGGCAATCGGCAGATAGGCCGAGGAAAGCTGCTTGGCACAGGAAATCAGGTCGGGCTGGTAATCCAGCGTCTGGCTGCCCCAGACATTGCCGGTGCGGCCAAAACCGCAGATCACTTCGTCGGCGACGCACAGGATGTCATGCCGGCGCAGCACTTCCTGCATGGCCGGGAAATAGCCTTCCGGCGGCACGATCACGCCACCGGCGCCCATCACCGGTTCGGCAAAAAAGGCGGCGACGTTATCCGGCCCTTCCTGCTGGATGAACGCCTCCAGATTGGCAGCCAGGCGGGTGACGAATTCGGCTTCGCTCTCGCCCGGCAGGGCGTTGCGGTAGTAATGCGGGCATTCGACATGGCGCACGCCGGCAATCGGCAGATCGAAGGCACGATGATTGGCCGGCAGGCCGGTCAGGCTGGCCGAGGCAATGGTGACGCCATGATAGCCGCGCTGGCGCGACAGGATGGTCTTTTTCTTCGGCCGGCCGATGGCGTTGTTATAGTACCAGATGAATTTCATCTGGGTGTCGTTGGCTTCCGAACCGGAATTGACGAAGAACACCTTCGAGACCGGCACCGGCGAGAGCGCCTTGAGTTTCTCCGCCAGTTCGATCACCGGGCCGGCGCTCTTATGGCCGAAAGTGTGGTAGAAGGGCAGCTTGCGCATCTGCTCCACCGCCGCATCCACCAGGGCCGGTTCGTCAAAGCCCAGCCCGGCGCACCACAGGCCGGCCAGCGCTTCGATATATTCGCGACCGCTATCGTCATAGACATAGATGCCCTTGCCGCGCTCGATCACCAGCGGCCCGGCCTTTTCATGCTTCACCAGGTTGGTATAGGGATGCAGCACATGGGCGATGTCGCGGGCATGCAGCGAATTGGGCAGTTCGGTCATGACAGGTTCCTCCGGTGCCGCCGATTAGACCGGGGATTGCCGTCGCGGGCAAGGGTGCAGAACTCGCCTTACAATGGGTCCAGCGCCGCGCTACACTCGCCGTCATGACCTATGCCGAAACCGAACTCCGCTCCGCTGCCGATGGCCTGTTGCTACGCGGCCATGTCTGGCGCCCCGATCCCAGCGGCGAAGCGCCGCGCCCGCGCGCCGTGGTGCAGATCGCCCATGGCATGGCCGAGCATGCCGGGCGCTATGCGCGCTTTGCCGCCGCCCTCAATGGCGCGGGTTTCGCGGTTTATGCCTTCGACCATCGCGGCCATGGCCGCACGGCACAAGGCGAGGGTGGGCAAGGCGAGGGGGCGCAACCGGGCCATATGGCGGATAAAGATGGCTGGAATCGCGCCGTCGCCGATCTTGAGCAGATCAATGCTTTCTGCCGCGCGGCGGAAGGCGATCTGCCGGTTTTCCTGTTCGGCCATTCCATGGGCTCGTTCATGGCGCAGCGCTATATCGAATTGCATGGCGCCAGCATCCGGGGCGCGGTGCTCTGCGCCTCGAATGGCAAGCCGCCGCCGATTGCTGCCCTGGGCAAGCTGGTGGCACGGCTGGAGCGGCTGCGCCTCGGCAAACGCGGCTTCAGCGCGCTGATCCATAAAATGAGCTTCGGTGCCTTCAACAAACGTTTCGAGCCGGCGCGCACACCGTTTGACTGGCTATCACGCGATGCTGCCGAAGTGGATGCCTATATCGCCGATGCGTTCTGCGGCCATGAGATGACGACACAATTCTGGGTCGACTTCCTCGATGGCCTGGCCGAGATGAGCCTGCCAGCCGAACAGGCGCGCATCCCGCAGGATTTGCCGCTGCTGCTGATTGCCGGCCGGCACGATCCGGTTTCCGCCGGCACACGCGGCCTGGCGCAATTGCTGGCCGCCTATCAGGTCGCCGGCCTGCGCCGGGTGGAGCATATCTTCTACGACGAAGCGCGGCATGAATTGCTCAACGATCTCAACCGCGATCTGGTGACCGCCGATGTGATCGGCTTCCTGGAGCGCTGCCTCTGATCATTCACCAGCCATGGCGCGAGCGCGCGGTGGGCTGCAATTGCGCGATGTCCAGCGGCCGCCAGAGCTGGCGGTCGAGCGCCGGAAAAACCTGTTCGCGCCAGGCGGCATCAGCGGCCAGCGCAGTCTGATGCGCCGCCAGCGCCGCCGCATCGGCAAAAGCTGATACCCAGACAAAAACCGGCTCGCCGGCCCGCACCGGCAGGCGCGGAAAACTGTTCGGCGCGGTTTCGGTGATGAAGGCGGCATCGATCCGCGCGCCATGGCGGGCCAGCAGCGGGCGCACCTGCTGCTGCCAGAAATCGGCAAAACCCGGCTCGCGCCCGGGCGCCAGCGCCGCGATGGCAACGTTGACCACGCCGCCAGCACCGGCTTGGACGGCTGTGCTGAACGGTGCGTCGGTGCCGGCCGGGCGCAGCAGCAGCACATTATCGGAATTCAGCATCGTGGCATTGGCGGCTTTGCCCCAGCGCTGCCAGACCGGGCCGCCATAGAAGGCCGCCAGCGCCGCCGCGCGCTGCGCCATATCGGGAAAACTGCGCAGCCAGACAAAGGCATTCGCATCGGCCGTATCGCGGTAGATGCCATGGATCGCCATGCCGATGGCTTCCTGGCTTTCGATGAATTCACGCTCGAACAGCGCGATCAGGGTTTCGCGCGCGCCCGGCTGCAGGCGGTAGCGGCGCAGCTCATACACAATGTTGGTCGGGGTCATGGTTGCTCCGAACAGGTCGATCATCCTGTTTGTCATAACGGGATAATTGACCTGTTTTGTCAAGCCGCTATGATCGGACCATGACAGCGAGCAGAACCAACGATCCGGAAGGCGTGCGGCGCCGTATTCTCGATGCCGCCTTCGAGGCCTTCACCCAGCAGGGCTACAACGCCACCGGGATGCAGGCTTTGCGCGTTCGGGCCGGGGTTTCCGGCGGTGCCTTTGCGCATCATTTTCCGACCAAGAAGGCGCTGTGCCTGGCGGTGATCGAGGAGCGCGTGGCGGCGGCGATCCAGCAGACCTGGATTGCGCCGGTGCAGGCGGCGCCGCATGCGCTGGCCGGTATCCGCCTGGTGTTTGAACAGACCATTGCCGGCATCGAGGCCCGAGGCATGGGCGGCATGGGGGGTATGGTGTCGGGCTGTCCGCTCGGCAATCTGGCGGCGGAGCTGGCGGGGCAGGATCAGGATTTGCGCCGGGCGATGGATGCCATCTACCGGCGCTGGCAGCAGGCCATTGCCGCGCGCCTTGCCGGTCAGAAGCGGGCAAAACTTTCGCCGCGGCAATGCGAGGCGCAGGCGCATTTCGTCATCGCGGTATTTTCCGGTGCGCTGGTGATGGCCAAGGCGCGCCAGGATGCCGCGCCGTTGCGCGACGGCATCGATCAGTTGCGCAATTTCTTTAGTTAGCCGCGATCCAGATTGGCGTAGACGCGGCGCAGCAGCGCCTTGAGCTGGGCTTCGGTCTCGGCATCCAGCCCGGCCAGGGCATTGCGTTCCAAGGTCTGCGCTGCGGGGATCAGCCGCGCCACCATGTCGCGGCCGCGCGGCGTGAGCTGGATCGCCACCGCACGGGCATCCGAGGGGGTACGGGCGCGGCTCAGCAGATGGCGCCGTTCCATGCCGCCGATCACGCGCGACAGGGTGGAGATTTCGATCGAGGTGCGTTCGGCCAGATCGGACAGGCGCGGCCCATCCTGTTCATTCAGCGCCGCCAGCACGCGCCAATCCTGGATCGTCAGCCCTTCCTCACGCAAACGCTGGCCGAAGCGCGCCACCAGGCGCACGCCGGTACGATTGATCAGATAGGGAAGATAGTCGTCGAGCCCCAGATTGTCGGCGGGCGGCGCCACGGATAACAGCTCAGCCGAGCTTGCCCAACACAGCCTCGATCTTCTGCTTCATCGTGGCGGCGTTGAACGGCTTCACCATATAATTGTTCACGCCCGCCCCGATGGCGGTCTTGACCAGTTCGGTGTCGCGCTGGCCGGTGGCCATGATGAAGGGCATCCGCTTGGTCAGCGGATTGGCGCGGATGGTCTTGAGCAAGGTGAGGCCATCCATCCCGTCCATATTCCAGTCGGAGATGATGAGATCGAACTTGTTCGAATTCATCGCCAAGAGTGCTTCGTTGCCATTCTTGGCTTCGACAACATTTTTTATGCCGATCTCCTGCAAGCAATAGCGGGCGATGCCGCGCATGCTCATCTGGTCGTCGACAATGAGAACTCGAAGTTGGCTTGCCGCCGGCATGTCGGTTCTCGCTCCTTCCCTTGGCCTGTCACCCCTGCCGCCAATCCACCCGTGGCAGCGGTTACCGGGCGATGAATAACCCAAAAATCCAATCTTCTCAATGCCGCAAGCCATTACTCCGGGCTAACGGCACCCTGTCTCAGCGCTGCTTGCAGCGGTTGAGTATCTCCATCGCAATCTGCCCGATCGGGGCTTCATGCTGCACCGCGCCAACGATCTTGGCCGCCTTCGGCATGCCATAGACCAGGCTGGTCGATTCATCCTGACCGATGGTCTGGGCGCCGGCTTCCAGCATCTTCTTGAGGCCAGCGGCACCGTCCTTGCCCATGCCGGTCAGGATCACGCCGATGGCATTATGGCCGGCATGTTCGGCCACCGAGCCGAATAGCACATCCACCGAGGGGCGATGGCCAGAAACCGGCGGCTCCTTGTTCAGCTTGGTGTAGTAATGGCCGCCGGAGCGATGCAGCGTCAGGTGAAAATCGCCCGGCGCGATGTAGACGTGGCCGGGAAATACCCGCACACCGTCCTTGGCTTCGGAGACCGAGACCGCCGAGAGCGAATCGAGCCGGGCCGCGAAGCTGCCGGTGAAACGCGGCGGCATATGCTGCGTGATCAGCACCGGCGGGCTATCCGGCGGCAGCACGGTGATCACTTCCTTGAGCGCTTCCACGCCACCGGTGGAGGAGCCAATGGCAACGATGATGTCGGTGGAGGTGAAGCCGGGGCCGGGGGTGAGGCGTTTCGGCACCGCGCCTTCGGGCGGGCGGCTGCGCGCCGTCACCCGCGCGCCGGCCGCCATCTTGACCTTGGCCAGCAGGTCGCCCTTGATCTCTTCCAGCGCGTGTTTGATATCCAGCGTCGGCTTGGGCACAAAATCCACCGCGCCCATTTCCAGTGCCTGCATGGTGATGCTGGCACCCTTCTGGGTCAGGGTGGAAACCATCACCACCGGCATCGGCCGCAGCCGCATGATCTTTTCCAGGAACGAGATGCCGTCCATGTTCGGCATCTCCACATCCAGTGTCAGCACATCCGGATTGAGTTCCTTGATCATGGTACGCGCCACCAGCGGGTCTGGCGCGGCGCCCACCACCTCGATTTCCGGATCGCTGGACAGCGCGGAACTGAGCAGCTGACGGATCAGCGCCGAATCATCAACGATCAGTACTTTTATCTTCTTGGCCATGACAGCCCCGGCGTTTCAGATCGTTCAGGCGATCTTGCGATGAATGTTGCGGCCCAGCAGCTTGAACCGCTCGGTGATGCCAAACAGGTTCTCGGAATGGCCGATATACATGAAACCGCCAGGCACCAGCATGTTGGCATAGCGGTCGAACAGCACACGCTGGGTGTCCTTGTCGAAATAGATCACCACATTGCGGCAGAAGATCACATCGAACGGGCCGCGCATCGGCCAGCGTTCCATCAGATTGAGATGCTTGAAGCTGACCAGCTGGCGCAGTTCGGGCCGCACCCGCACCTTGCCCGGGCCATGCGGCTCGAAATACTTGTCGCGCAGGTCGCCGGCCATGCCTTCCAGCGCATCGGCATTGTAAATGCCCTCGCTGCCACGCCGCACCATCTCGGTATCGATGTCGGTGGCAAGTATCTTGGCATCCCATTGCGCGATATCGGGCATCGCCCGGCGCAGGGTGATGGCGATGGAATAGGGCTCCTCGCCGGAGGAGCAGCCTGCCGACCAGATGCGCAGCCGCCGGCCGCCGGTGACGGCGCGGGCGCGGATCTCAGTCAGCGCCTGATCGCCGAGATGCTCAAAATGATGATTCTCGCGGAAGAACTTGGTCAGATTGGTGGTCAGCGCATTCAGCGTCGCGCCCAGTTCATCCACGCCTTCCGGGCTGGCGATGAAATCGCAATAGGCGCGGAAGCTGGGGATATGCAGCTTGCGCAGCCGTTTGGCCAGCCGGGCATAGACCATGTTCTGCTTCGACGGGCCAAGGTCGATGCCGGTCTTCTCCTTCATCAACCGCGCCAAGAAGGCGTAATCCTCGGTCGAGAAGTTGAATTCGCGGTCATCCACCATGGGGTCGGAGGATGTGGAAGCCTTGCTGATCATGGCGGTGCCGATCTGGTCAGGCGGCTCCGGCGCTTTCCGCCGGACCGGTCAGCATCGGTTTCGGGGGCATGCGCTCGGCAGCTTCCAGCATGCGGCCGGAGAACATGCGGTTGAGGCCGATCAGGCCCACCATGCGCTCGCCCACCGTGATCAGGCCTTCCATGAAGCCGATGCCCGATACCTGCTCCATTTCCGGCATCGGCCGAACTTCATCCTCGTTGATGGTGATGATGTCGGAAACCGCATCCACCAGGATGCCGACGATGCGCGAGGCGACCGAGACGATGATCACCACGTTATACTTGGTCGGTTCGGTGCGCTGCATGCCGAAACGGGCGCGCAGGTCGAAGATCGGCACGATGGCGCCGCGCATGTTGATCACGCCACGCACCACTTCCGGCGTATTCGGCAGCGGCGTGGTTTCCGACCAGGCGCGGATTTCGCGCACCGCCATGATATCGACGCCGTATTCCTCGTTGCCGACGGTGAAGGAGATCAATTGAATGGTGCGGCTGGAGCGATTGCCGGCTTCGGCGCCGGTTGGGTTGCCGGCCTGGTTGCCGGGATGGGCGCGGGTGTCGGCCTGGGCGGTGCCTGACATGTGCTGACCTCCTGTTACGTCACGACGCCGCGGCGGCGCTGAGCGCCGTCACGCTGCCGCCATTGCCGCGCAGCGCCGGCCGCTGCGTCTCGCTCTCGGCGATATACTTGATGCCGGCCACGTCAAGGATGAGCGAGACGCGGCCATTGCCGAGGATGGTGGCGGCGCCGACGCCGCGGATCGGATCGAAATTCTCTTCCAGGCTTTTGATAACCACCTGCTGCTGGCCGATGATCTCGTCCACCACCAGGCCCATCTTGGTGCTGTCTTCCATTTCCACGATGATGACCAGTGCCTTGGTCGGATCGTCGATGCCGCTGGGCACCTTGAAGATGCGATGCAGATAGACCAGCGGCACATATTCACCGCGAATGCGCAGCAACTGGCTGGCATTGGCCACCACATTGATCTGGTCGGCTTCGGGCCGCAGGCTTTCCACGATATTGGCCAGCGGCAGGATGTAGCTCTGCTGCCCGACCTTGAGCACCATGCCATCCAGCACCGCCAGGGTGAGCGGCAGAGTCAGGATGAAGCTGGAGCCCTGGCCCGGGCGCGACTGGATATGCACGCGGCCACCCAGCGACTGGATATTCTGCCGCACCACATCCATGCCGACGCCACGGCCGGAAATATTCGACACCTGATCGGCGGTGGAGAAGCCGGGCAGGAAGATCAGGTTGTCGATTTCCTCGTTGCTCAGCACCGCATCGGGGGCGACCAGCTTCTTCTCGATCGCCTTCTTCATCACCTTGTCGCGGTTGATGCCGCGGCCATCGTCGGAAATCTCGATCACGATGCGGCCGCCGCGCTGGTCGGCGGAAACATGGATCACGCCTTCCGGCGGCTTGCCCACCGACACACGATCATCCGGCGTCTCGATGCCATGGTCGCAGGAATTGCGGATCATGTGGGTCAGCGGATCGCCGAGCTGCTCGATCACCGTCTTGTCGATCTCGGTATTCTCGCCGCTCATGTCGAGCCGGATCTTCTTGTTGGTGAGCTGCGCCAGTTCGCGCACCAGGCGCGGCAGGCGGGCAAACACGCTTTTCACCGGCTGGGCGCGCATCGCCATCACACTTTCCTGCAGATCGCGGATGTGATGCGACAATTCGGCCAGGCCATTGGCCAGTTCGGGATGCTGGTCGGCATGCAGATGCTCGGTCTGCTGCGCGATCATGGCATGGGTGATCACCAGCTCGCCCACCATATTGACCAGCTTGTCAACGCGGTCGAGATCGACGCGGATCGAGCGCACCGCCTTGGTCTCGGCATTGGCGGCGGCGCCATCGGCTTTCGGCTTGGCCGCCGTGGCCTGCGGATCGGCCTTGTGGTCGCGCGCGCCGTCATGGTGATCGTGATCATGGTCGGCCGTGGCCGGCGCGGCTGCCTGGGGCGATGCGGGTGCCTGGGGCGATGCCGGCGCCTGCATGGCAGCCTGCACCGCTGGCTGCGCCACAGCCTGGGCAACCGGCGCCTGCGCTACCGGCTCGGCCGCCTGGATTATTGCCTGGGCTGGCGGCTCAGCCGCAGCGGGCGGATTGAGGCAGGTAATCTCCAGGTCGCAATCATCCAGCACAAATTCGAAGACATCGCGGATCGCGTCTTCGCCCTTGTCGGTCTCGATATCAAATTCCCAGCGGATATAGGCGCCTTCGGGGTTGACCTGATCCAGCGGCGGCAGCGCGCTGGTATCGGCGCGGGCCAGGAAGCCGCCCAGATTTCGTAATTCGCGGATCAGGATCAGCGGCTCGTTGGCGCGCTGATACAGCGCGTCGCGCGGCGCGAACTTGACCAGGAATTTCAGCAGCGGCGCGCGCGCCGGCTCGGGTTCCGGCTCCGGCTCGGCCGGGCCGTTATTGAGGCCGAGTTCGGCATCCAAAGCCGCCAGGGCATCATCGGCGGCATTGGGATCGGCATTCACGCCCACCGTGGCGGCCAGCGCGATCAGCGAGCGGCGGCCATCATTCTCATGCTCGGCGGGCAGGTCGGCGCCGCTCTGCGCGGCACGCACCAGGTCTGACAGGATATCGGCGCAGCGCAGCACCAGCAGCACGGAATCCGGCGTCGGTTCCAGCCGGCCATCGCGCATCAGATCGAGCACGGTCTCGAAAATATGCGCGAAATTCACCAGGCGGTCGAAGCCGAAGGCGCCGGCGCCGCCCTTGATCGAGTGGATGGCACGGAAAACGGCGTTCAGCGTGTTGCTGTCACCTTCGCCGGCCTGCAAAGCCATGAGGTGCCCTTCCAGGTCGCTGAGCAGCTCCTCGCATTCCTGGAAGAAAGTCTGCTTGAACTGTTGCAGTTCATCCATCGGACTGGTCCTTCGGCTCAGCGGCGCCGCTTCTGGCGCCGGGCTGCATTCACGGGCTTACCTTGCGGATCACTTCCAGCAGCTTGGCGGGATCGAACGGCTTGACGATCCAGCCGGTAGCACCGGCGGCGCGGCCTTCGGCCTTCTTCGCCTGGCTGCTTTCCGTGGTCAGGATCAGCACCGGCGTCGCCTTGCATTTCGGGTTCTTGCGCAATTCCTTGATGAAGGTGATGCCATCCATCACCGGCATGTTGATGTCGCTGATGATCACATCAACATCATGCTGTTCCAGCAGATCAAGGCCTTCCTGGCCATTCTCGCCCTGGATGACGGTATAGCCGCCCTGCTTCAGCGCGAACTGAAGCATTTGCAGCATGGTCTTGGAATCGTCGACCGTAAGGACGGTTTTGGTCATGTTTCTACCGGCCATTTCATGAGAAACGAGAACAGCCCCAGATCGTCGAAGGCCGAGACGAAAGCATCGCTCGGCGATTTGATGACAAAGGGCGTGCCATTCTGCTCCATATGCTGGAGCGCTGCGATCAGTACCTGCACACAGGGAGTGGAAAGACGGTCGACGGCGGCGGCGTCAACCACCACCTTGCCGCCCATGCCGAGGCTTTCCTGCATCGACAGCAGCAACGGCTCGGCGGCACGCAAATCCATCGTCGCGGCCAGCTTGAGCTGAACCGTGTCGTCGGTTTTCACGATGCCGAACGGCTGCATGTCTAGCCCCCTCTGCGGCGTGGCGTTTACACCGGCTTTCCGCCGTTGCAGGGCAGCCTAACCGAGCCGGTGTCCCGGGCAAAGGGGTTAAGGTGTTAAATTGAGCATATGCGGGGGCAGAATCGCCCCTGGCGGGCGCCTATTGACGGCGGCTCATGGTAAACGTGCCGGCTTGGCGCGACAGAGTGGCCAGTTTCAGCTCGGCATAAAGCTGCCGCAATTCCTGCCGCGTGCCGCCGGCAAGCTGGAACATCTGCATGATGGTGCTTTCCAGGTCGTCGGCGCAGCGCACCAGGCTATCCTGGTCGCCATCGGCCATTTCGGTCTGCCCCAGGCCGCGCAGGTAATCCACGATCCACAGGGAATGCACCGCCAGTTGCGACAGGCTCTGGCCATGAATCTGGGTGCGGGTATTGAAATGGTCCGATAGCCGCAATGGCCGGGCCGGCGCTGCCGGCTCATCCTCCGGCGGCAGGTCCTCGGCTTCCACATCGATCACCGTATCGGCGTCGAAGGCGAATCCCTCGTCATCCTGCTGCTGCCAATGGGCGCTGTCCACGGCGGAGTCCTGCGATAAGAGGCTGTCTGGCGATGGCGAATCGGCTTTGTTCCCGATTCGCTCAGACCTTAATCTTGCCGAGTCGCAGGGTCAAGGTGGAACCGCTGCATGCGGTGGCGCGGTGCAACAAGCGGCACCAGATTTTGAATCCGCGATATGAATCTGCAGTTGTTCAGCCGCGCCCGCCGATACGTGCGCCGGTTTTCAGCACCACGGTTTCCAGGCCGCGTACCAATTCGCGGCCAATGGCGCCGCCATCGCCGTCGATCTTCTGGCTCAGCACTACATAGAGGGCATCGATATGCGGCTGCACCACGGCGCTGCTGACATGCACTTCGGGGTTATTGAGGCAATGTTCCAGATAATTGCTGAGGAAATGCGTGATCTCGCTGATCAGCGGAAAGCCGAAGGTGCCGCCCAGGCCCTTCATGTCCCAGCAGATGCGCAGCATGGTTTGCAGCCCGGCCGGATCGTCCAGGCTGGCACCGCGCAATTCCTCGAACACCGCACGCATGCGGGCCAGATCCTTGTCGGCCCATTGCTCATACATCTTCTGGCCCAGCGCCTGCACGGCGACTTCGGCTTCCTTGATGGCCTGCTTGTCGAAACCGCCAGTGCCAACCTTCATCTTGAGAAAGTTGGGCGGATCGATGAACTCGCCTTTTTTCTGGCTGTCATCCGACATGGCGCTGGCAATCCCTCATGCGATGGACCGTGATGTGGCCGGCCCTCAGGCGATGCAGCAGGATAGCGGCGATGCGCTTCTGGCCGCGCACGCCATCCTGCCCTGATGAAAAGGCTAATACTTTCGAACGAGGCGTGCAATCGGCAACCCGATAATCCGTGGACTGCCAATCCGTAACGCGCCAATGCGTTATGGCGCGGCTCAGAAGAGTTCCACTTCCTCCGCATTATCATCGGCGCGCGCCGGTTTGGCTTCCGGCGGCAGCGGCTTGTCACTGGGGCCGAGCAGATAGTGATGAAAATGCGCGCGCACCTGTTCCAGATTCTGTCCCGCCAGCAGGCCTTCGCCCCAGCCGGTGGCGCGGTCGGTCAGGCGGGGTTCCCAGTCGCGGCCACAGCGTTCGCGGATCAAATCTTCCACATAACGCAGCGCATTCACCACATGCTGCTGGCGCTGGTTGCGCAGATCGTCGCCCTGCATCAGGCCGACAATCGTCGCCATCGCCGGCGAATTGGGCATTTGCCGGCCCAGTTCCATCAACTGGCCGCTGAATTCCTGCGCCGCGCGGCCCTGGGTGTTGCGCAGATCCTCGATCTCTTCCTTGATCGCCAGCATCACCAGGGCGATGAAATCGAGCAATTCGCGCTCGGCCGCGCTCGGCTGTGGGCGGCTTGATCGCGGCGCGGGCACGCGCGCCGCCGCTGCCGGCTTGCTGGCCGGCCGCTGCTCGCCCTGAGCCGGCGCCTTGCCGCGCCCGGCCTCTTCCTGTTGCTGCTGTGCCACGCCGTTTTTGCGCGCCACGCCGGCCCCCTGGTTGCTTATTGCTGCGCTCTCTTGCTGCCATTTAGGCACAAACGGGCGGGAATTGCATCTGCCGGGCGGCGCTTGCCGCTGCTCCGCCTGCGGAATTAGCAACTTCTTATGCCACAGCCCGGATTTACTGCCTGCCGGGCGTATCTAAGCGATTGCAGCCGGACCGGCACCGGCTCATATTCATCCGGCAGTGAGGCGGTCGGCGGAATCGGAAGGCGGCTGTTTCCCGGAGATTTTCAATGCGGCCCGGCCGCCCGCCAGCGGGCAGGGGCGACCGGTCTGGAGGATGCAGCCGCCGATGGATGCGCTCGATATCAAGGAAATGCTGCACCATCATCAGCTCTGGCTGAAAGGCCTGCCCACGGGCAAGGCGGCGGATTTCAGCGGCAAGGATCTGACCGGCGCCGATCTATCCAGGGCTGATTTGCGGCGTGCAAATTTCTCTCAGGCGATCCTGCGCAATTGCCAGCTGCAGGGCGCCAATCTGATGCAATGCAGTTTCTTCAAGGCCGATCTGACCGGGGCCGATTGTGAAGGCGCCGACCTGACCCGCGCCGATATGCGCGGCGCGGTGCTGGAAAGCACCAACTTTGCCAATGCGGTGCTCGCCGGGGTGAATTTCCGCCGTGGCCTGGAACTGGGCCCGGCGCCGGCCGAAGCTTCTGCCAGTGCCGGGACTGCCGGCTCGGGCATTGCCGTGCTGCGCCAGAATATCACCGGCAGCAATTTTGCCGGTGCCAATCTGGCCGGCGCCGATGCCCTGGGGGCGGATTTTTCCGGCAGCAATCTGGCCGGCGCCAACCTGGAAAATTCGGCCTTGACCGATTGCCAGCTTGAGCGGGTCGATCTGTCGAATGCCAATCTCGGCGGTGCCAGCCTGGTCGGTGCCAATCTGATGGGCGCGGAACTGAGCGGCGCCAAGCTGGCCGGGGCCACCTTGCAGGGCGCCAACCTGACCGACGCGCATCTGCACAATGTCGACCTGGAAGGCGTCGAAACCTACGGTGCCAATGTGGCAATGGCGAATATGTCGGCCGAGCCGCTGGCGCCGCCCAAGCCGCTCAGCGCCGAGGAAATCGCCGCAGCGCTGGAAGAACATCGTGGCTGGGTGCAGACCGGGCGCGGCATGCCGGCCAATCTGCGCGGCGCCGATCTGAGCGGCCTCGACCTGCGCGGGCAGGATTTGTCGGGTATTCGCCTGCGCGGCGCCAAGCTGCGTGAAGCGCGGCTGGAGCGCACGGTATTCCGTTTCGCCGATCTGTCGGGAATAGATGCGCGTGATACCCGTGCAACGGGCGCTGTATTTCTCGGCACCAGCCTGGCCGGGGCCGATTTCCGCTTTGCCGATCTGGGCGATGCGGTTTTTGGCAGCGCCGAGATTCTTTCCGCCCAGGGCGAACGCACCGGCCGCCGCATGCGCTGCGACCTGAGCGGCGCCAATCTGGGCGGCGCGCGGCTGGATGGCGTGCAATGGAATGATGCTGTGCGCAACAACGTCACCGGCCTTGAACCCGAGGCGGTGCCCAGTCCATGATGCAGGCAGCATGACCACGCCCGGGATCAAATTGCAGCGGAACGAAGCTGGCTTCGGCGTGGCGCCGATGAGCGAGCGGCGCCGTTATTACGATCCCGTGCTCAAGACCCATGTGGTGCAGGTTTTCCAGGGCGATTTTTACGTCAGCACGCAGCCCGGCGAAATGCTCGCCACCGTGCTGGGTTCCTGCATTGCCGCCTGCATCCGCGATCCGATTGCCGGCAAGGGCGGCATGAATCATTTCCTGCTGCCCGACAAGGGCGGCGAGAACACGCCCGATCTGCCATTCTCCGCCAGCCTGCGTTATGGCAGCTATTCGATGGAGCAGTTGATCAACGGCATCCTGGCGGTGGGTGGCCGGCGCGAGCGGCTGGAAGTGAAGGTGTTCGGCGGCGCCAATGTGCTGGCCGGCCTGCGCGGCATCGGCCACCAGAATGCCGATTTTGTCGAGCGCTATCTGCGCGCTGAAGGGTTTCGTGTGATGGGCGCCGATCTGCGCGGCAACCTGCCGCGCAAGGTGCAGTATTTCCCCGAAACCGGGGTGGTGCGCATGAAGCATATCGAGGATGCCAGCGCCAAGGTGGTGTTCCAGCGCGAGACCACCAAGAAGATCACCGCCGTGCAGAGCAGTGCGGGCAGCATCGAGCTGTTCGACTGACGGGCGCCCGATGGCCTACAAGCTCAATAACGTCGCCTGCCTTGTGGTGGAGAGCAACTCGAACCATCTCCAGCTCATCAAGGAAGTGCTGCGTCCGCTCGGCATCTCCAAGGTGGCGGAATCGCCCAATGCCAAGAGCGCGCTGCATTATCTCGAAAACAACGTCGTCGATATCATCTTCTCCGAATGGCATATGGATGGCGAGATGGATGGCATCGGCTTTGTCGAATGGGTGCGCAAGAATCCGGCCTCCAAGAATGTGTTCGTGCCGATCGTCATGGTGACGGCGCAATCCGAGGAATGGAAGGTGATGAAGGCGCGTGATGCCGGCGTCACCGAATTCCTGGTCAAGCCGTTCTCCGCCTCCACCATGGCCAAGCGCATCACCGTGGTGATCGAGAATCCACGCACCTTCGTGCGCACCGATGATTTTTTCGGCCCCGACCGGCGCCGCCACCGGGTGTCGAATTATACCGGCGAGGAGCGGCGCAAGGATTTGCTTGCCAAGGGCGAGCAGGTGATGGACGAAAACTCGGTCGAGGAACTGCTCAAGGAACTCTGAGCCGGCGCCGGCCGATAGCTTGTTCGTGGGCTGATGGGTTGACGCCACGGCCATACCGGGCCAAGCTTGCGTCATCGCAGTGTCATGGAGGTGAGCTGTCCCGGCATGAGCGCCATCATCGCCCTACGTGAATTCCGCCCCGACCTCGTCCAGAATCAGGTTCAGGTGCCGGCGGCGGGCAAGCCGGCCGAGCGGGCGGTGTTTTTCGACCGCCATGAATTCTCGCTCATCCTTGGCCTCTATTCCCGCATGGTCGGGCGCGGCGAATGGCGCGATTATGCCATCGGCCAGGACAAGGAAAGCTGCAGCTTCGCGGTGTTCCGCCGCAGCGCCGATGGCGCGCTCTACCGCATCGTCAAAACCCCGAAACTGGCGCGCCGCCAGGGCGCCTTCGCCATTCTGGGCCAGGGCGGCCGCATCCTGCGCCGCGGCCATGACCTGCCCGTGCTGCTGCGTTTCTTCGAACCACCCCGGCAGAGTTCACTGCTCTGACGGCGCCGGCATCTCAGAGATCGAGATGCAGGATGCGCAGATCGCCGGCCAGTCCAACCGCCAGCCGGTTCGGCGCCAGCACGGCCACTGCTTGCAAAGCGACAGGGGAAAACCAGGCCGCCAGCGGCTTGCCTCGCGGAGACCAGAAGCGCAGGCCGGTTTCATGCTGGGTGATCAGGGTTTCGCCCATGGGCAGCAGGCGTCTCGCTTCACCAGGTATTTGGATCGGTGGGTCGCCAAGCGGTTCGCCGTCCATGGACCAGAAGCGGAGTGTGTAGCCGAGGTCTATGTCCCGGCCCCAGGAGACCAGGTTTTCGCCGACTGGTAGCAGGCCCCTCACGCGGCCTGAATGGGCCGGGACCGGCTTGCCACCGAGGGGTTCGTCGCCGTGCAGGGACCAGAAGCGGAGTGTGTCGCCGAGTTCTTGATCCCAGCCCCAGGAGACCAGGTTTTCGCCGACTGGCAGCAGGCCACCCACGCCGCCTGAATGAGCCGGGATCGGCTGGTCGGTGAGGGGCTGACCATTCTGGGACCAGAAGCGGAGTGTGCCGCCGAGGTCTTTATCCCAGCCCCAGGAGACCAGGTTTCCGCCGACTGGCAGCAGGCCATCCACGTAGACTGAATGAGCCATGATCCGCTTGTCGGTGAGGGGCTGACCATTCTGGGACCAGAAGCCGAGTGTGTAGCCGAGGTCTATGTCCCAGCCCCAGGAGACCAGGTTTCCGCCGACTGGCAGCAGGCCATCCACACGGCTTGAATGTGCCGGGATCGGCTGGCCGCCGAAGGGTTCATCGCCGTGCAGGGACCAGAAGCGAATTGTGCCGCCGAGGTCTTCGTCCTTGCCCCAGGAGACCAGGTTTTCGCCGACTGACAGTATGCCGCTCACGCTGCGTGTATGAGCCATGATCGGCTGGTCGGTGAGGGGTTGACCATTCTGGGACCAGAAGCGGAGTGTGCCGCCGCCTTCATCCTCCCAGCCCCAGGAGACCAGGTTTTCGCCGACTGGCAGCAGGCCCTTCACGCCGCCTGAATAGGCCGGGAACGGCTGGCCGTGGAGAGGCTCGCCGTTCCGGGACCAGAAGCGGATTGTGCCGCCGTCTTCCTCCCCGCCCCAGGAGACCAGGTTTTCGCCGACTGGCAGCAGGCCATCCACGTTGCCTGAATGGGCTGGGATCGGCTTGCCGGGGAGCGGCTGACCGTGCAGGGACCAGAAACGGAGTGTGCCGCCAAGGTCTGTATCCCCGCCCCAGGAGACCAGGTTTTCGCCGACTGGCAGCAGGCCGTTCACGCCACCTGAATGGGCCGGGATCAGCTTGCCGCCGCGGGGTTCGTCGCCGTGCAGGGACCAGAAGCGGAGTGTGTTGCCGAGGCCTTGATCCCAGCCCCAGGAGACCAGGTTTTCGCCGACTGGCAGCAGGCCGTTCACGCCACCTGAATGGGCCGGGATCGGCTTGCCGGGGAGCGGCTCGCCGTGCAGGGACCAGAAACGGAGTGTGCCGCCAAGGTCTGTATCCTCGCCCCAGGAGATCAGGTTTTCGCCGACTGGCAGCAGGCCACCCATGCGGCCTGAATGAGCCGGGATCGGCTTGCCGCCGAGGGGTTCGCCGTTCTGGGACCAGAAGCGGAGTGTGCCGCCGAGGCCTATATCCCAGCCCCAGGAGACCAGGTTTTCGCCGACGGGCAGCAGGCCATCCACACTATGTGAATGAGCTTGGATCGGCTGATCGCTGAGGGGGGCGCCCTTCTGGGACCAGAAACGGAGTGTGCCGCCAAGGTCTGTATCCCCGCCCCAGGAGACCAGGTTTTCGCCGACTGGCAGCAGGCCATCCACACTGCCTGAATGGGCTTGGATCGGCTTTCCGCCGAGGGGCTCGTTGCCATGCAGGGACCAGAAGCGGAGTGTGCCGCCGAGGCCATTATCCCAGCCCCAGGAGACCAGGTTTTCGCCGACTGGCAGCAGGCCATTCACGCCGCCTGAATGGGCCTGGATCGGCTTGTTGGTGAGGGGCTGACCATTTTGGGACCAGAAGCGGAATGTGCCGCCGAGGCCTTTGTGCTCGCCCCAGGATATCAGCTTTTCACCCCAAACCAGCACGCCGCGCAACCAGCCTGAACTGGAATGCTGGATGCTGCGCAGCAGCAGGGTTTCCTGCTGCCGCACTGGCTGGTTCAGGTATATGGGCAGAGGGTATTTATATTCTCGTACCAATTGCCGGAGCGTTGCCTGCTCGGTGTCGGTTTCGGCGCAATCGACGGCCAGTTGCAGGAATCTGGCGGCGGCCTCGCTGCTGCTGGTATCATCGTGAAATACCTGCGTGATGATCGCCTCGCAGGCCGACCAGAATTTGCGCCAGCGGCGCAATTCACCCGCCGCATCATCGCCGGCTTGCAGTGTTTCCGTCACGGTGCGGGCGAGCAGGCGCGCGCCATGGGCGGAACGCAGCCTGTGCAAAATGAAAGCCGGATCGGCCAGCAAGGCGGCGGCTGTATCGGCAGCGCCGGCTTCGTTCAGATGCTCCACGACCCATTCCAGCGCATAGGCGCTGGCCTGGCGCCGCCCCTGCTGTTGGCCCCGGGGCTGGCCCCCCGGTTGGTCCTGCGGCTGCCAGGCGGCGCGGCAGTAATCCAGCAGACTTTCCCGTAATGCGGCGAGTTGGTGGGTTTCATCCAGGATGGTGCGAAACACCCGGGCCAGCCGGGGATGGGCGAAACCGGCCTGCAATTCCTGCCCGGCCGGTGTGACCCTGAACCAGCGCGCGAAGCGGCTGTCCATGCCGGTCAGATTTGGGATTGTCCCGGTCAGCGCCTGGATATCGCTGGCGGCCAGCGGCGCCTTGGCCAGCGCCAGCAGGCCAAACAGCGCCTGCGCCTGTGCCGCCATGGTTTTGCCATAGGCAGCGTTTTCCAAGGCCTGGTATTCCTGTTCCGCATACTTGTTAAAACTTGCCGGGAAGGCCGTGTCGACATCCTGGCCGGCGCGCAGTTTTTCGATTGCATCCGGCACCAGAAAGCGGATGAAAAGCGGAATGCCTTCACTGGCCTGCCAGGCGGCACGGACACGCGGGTCATCCGCTGCGACTGGTTCCGCCAGGGCGAAGGCAATCCAGTCGGCAATATCCTTGGGCGGCATCGATGCCAGTTGCCGTTCCGTAAACGGCCCTTGTGGCCGCTGGTGCTGCTGGCGCCATGCGCGCAGGAAAATCGGTTCTTCATGCGCTTCGGCGCGCCCGGAAACCACCAGGAACACGCCGCGCCCGAGCTGCCCGGTGGTCAGCGGCGCGATCAGTTCAATGGCTTCATCCAGGCCATCCAGCACCACCACCAGCCGCTGCTGCGCCGGCCTATCCTGCCCAAGCAGCCGGGAAAGACGATCCCGGAAATCGCCCGGCGCCCCGCCGGGCACCCCGCCGCCCAGGTTTGCCGCGCCAAGCTGCAACACCGCCTGGCGGGCCAGGCTGCACCGCATATCCTCTGCATTGGCGGTATCGCGCTGATGCACCGAGAAAAAATGCCGCAGCACGATACAATCCGGCCCGGCCAGGCCGGCGCTCCAATGCGCCAGCAGCCGCGATTTACCGATGCCGGCGGCGGCGCTCAGCAGGATCAGGCCACGATCTTCTTTTTCCACAAACGCCGTCAATGCGGCCAGATCGTCGGCGCGGCCGATGAAGGGCTGCGCTTGCAGCACCTCGATCACCCTGACCGATTGGGTGAAGGCTTCCTGGCCGATATGGGCATAGGCCTGGTCGAGTACCGATTGCAGGTTGGCAGCGCGATCCGGATGCTCCAGCAATTCGATCAAACGCCGCTCGATGGCGCCGAAGCTGGCCTGAAAGCTGGCGAAATTCCCGATCTGGGCTTCCAGCTGTTCCAGCTTCCGGCCCAGATCGCCGAATTGCTGGCGCTGCTCGGTGACGATGCGGTCAAAACCATCCCGTAGCTGTTGCTCCAGGGCTTTGCTGGTTTCCTGCCCGTCGGCTTTGAGGCCGGCCAGCGTGGCGGCAACCAGGATGCTGGAAAAACGCGGATTGGTTTTCACCTGCTCGCACAGGAAAGCGCGATAGCCGTTCAGCCAGGATAGACCCGGCTCCCGGTCACCCCGGAAGATACGCAGGAATATGGGCGGTAGGGTGTCGCGCCCAGTATTTTGGCGCAATTCTTCCTCTACCTGTTTGGCGCGTTCGTCAAAAGGCTGCCCCGCCGCCCCAATACCGGCGGCGATTACGATGTCCTGATTCAGGTTGGAAAAGGCGGCCTTTGCCAGTTCGCGATTCAATTTCACCGCCAGGCTGAGGCGGAATTCACGATTGATGAAGTCCCGTGCCGCTTTAATGAATGCCTGCGGTTCTTGATCCGGATCGATGGCCTCATGCGCCGGCATTGCCGCGACCAGCTTGGCATAATGTTCGACCACCAGTTCCAGCGCCTGGAATTGCGCCACGCGCATGGCGCGTTCGATATCATGATTGCCCGGCTGGCCGAAGCGGGCCAGCAGACGGGCCTGGATTTCCTGCCCAATCGAGGCCGAGGCATGCCCGGCGACCTTGCTGATGGCGGCGCTCCAGGCCGGTTGCAATATCGTTTCATTTAAAAAGCTCAGGAATGAGCTCATCGGCACCAGACCCAACTTTTAATTTAAAGTGTAGATACGGTAATCGTTTCGATGGTGGGGTGCGAGGGAATTGTTGCCTGCCAGCACAACATGAAAAACCCCGCTGCTGCGGGGCTTGTCGGGTCGGCTTAAATGTTGGGGCCGGGCTTGGGGCGGGCGGCGATCAGTTGATCGGGGTTTCACCGGCCATCGGCGGCAGGTCGAGCATGGCGGCCTCGGCCTTGGCCTCCTCGGGCGAGTCCACCATATCCTCATCGGCGGCGCTGGCGGCTTCCAGCGCGGTATCGCCGTCTTCCAGCAGGGTGGCGCGGGCGATGTATTGCCGGCCCAGGCTAGCTTCGTCGCCGAGCGTGAAGGAGCGGATCGGCAGCGTATCGGTTGCCGGCACCATCGGCGCCAGGGCGATATCCAGTTCGATCGGGCGATCGAGCAGGCCACGGTCGGTGCCGAGATAACGTTCGAAGAAATCCGTGGTGCGCAGGATGCTGTCTTCCTTGGCGGCGCCCCGGAAGGCATGGCCTTCGCCGCTATAGATCTTCACTTCATATTCGGCGCCGACTTCCTTGAGGATGCTGGTCAGTTCATGCGCCTTGCGCACCGGCACGATACGGTCGCGGTCGCCATGCAGCACCAGGGTCGGCGGCATGCGTTCCACACCACGGCGCTGCACATCCGCCGGCATGGCGCCGAACATGTTCACCACCGCCTGGATGCGGCTGTCGCGGCTGCCCATGCTGAGGGCATGGAAACCACCCAGCGACAGGCCGAACACGCCGATCTTGTCGCCATCGATATAATTCAGGCGCGAGACATAGGAGATCGCGTCGCTGATCACCTTCTCGCGCTCGTCATAGAGGTTGGGCGAGGCCTTGCGCAGATTGTTGCTCAGGCCATCGAAATAATGCACCACGAAGGCCGAGATGCCGCGTTCCGCCAGCGCCTTGGCCTGCGGATAGAATAGCGAGCCATCGCCCAGGCCATGCGAGCCATGCAGGATCAGCACGGCCGGGCCGCGACCGCCATAGCCAAGCTGGTCCGGATCGGCCTTGATGATATCCACCCGCACCCAGCGGCCATCCGACAGGAAGCCGTCGCCGCGCGCCTGTGCCGCTGCCCGGGCCGGCTCGGCATTCTTCATCACGCGCCGTTTGACCGGTTTGGCGGCAACATTCTGCACTGCCGGATTTTTGGCCTGCTCGGTCTGCTTGTGGGTGCGCGGTTGTGCTGTGGCGCCCCAGGGGGTGAGCGCCAGAGCGGGAAGGGCGCCAAGGGTCAACGCCACCGCGCTTATGCGGCAGAAGCGTTCTAGCGTCGCAGCCAAACCCTTAACCATTTTAACTCCCCCGTTAACCCCCTGTTACCCTACTGTGAGTAGCCCGAAAGCAACTCCCTGTTACAAACTGTAACGACCGCAAGCCGGCTTGTCACCCCCCTTTCGACAAAATAATGCATCAATTTCGCAAGCAGAACATGGGCTTGCCGGCAGGTTGCGGGGCTGCTTGACGCTGCCCTGGGGCCTCCCTACCTTATTCCCTGAACCGGGGCCATCACGGCCCGCGCCGAAACAAGGGAATGATCCGATGTCTGCCACCACCAAAGTGACCGACGCCTCCTTCGAAACCGATGTGCTGAAGTCCAGCGGACCCGTGCTGGTGGATTTCTGGGCCGAGTGGTGTGGGCCGTGCCGTCAGATCGCACCCGCGCTGGATGAGATCGCGGCCGAGATGGGCGGCAAGCTCACCATTGCCAAGGTGAATATCGACGAGAACCCGGCGACCCCGACCAAAATGGGGGTGCGCGGCATCCCGACGCTGATCCTGTTCAAGGATGGCAAGCCGGTGGCGACCAAGATCGGCGCGCTGCCCAAGAGCCGCCTGGTCGAGTGGATCAACGCCTCGCTCTGATCCTGCCTAGCCGTTGCGGGCCAGCACCTGGCCCGCCAGATATAGCGAACCGGCAATGAGCAATCGTGCCGGTTCGTTTTGTTTCAGCATCCCGGCAATCGCACGCAGCGCCGCTTCCAGGCTGTCGGCGGCTTCGGCGGCGAGGCCGGCCTGGCGGGCATGACCGGCCAACTCGGTCGCCGGCAGGCTGTTGGCCTCGCCCGGGATCGCCACCGTGCGGCAGCCGGCCAGATATGGGCGCAACGGCGCCAGGAAACCGCCAGCTTCCTTGGTGTTCAGCATGCCGGCCACCAGCCAGGTGGGCCGCCGGGTGGCGGCATCGGCCTGCCAGCCGGCCAGGGTGGTGGCCAAAGCCTGCCCGGCCATCGGGTTATGCCCGCCATCCAGCCAGAGTTCGGTGCCTGGCGGCAGCAAATCCAGCAGCGGGCCATGCCGCAGGCGTTGCAGCCGCGCCGGCCATTCCACCCGGGCCAGACCGGCGGCGATGGCGCTGTCCGGAATGTTCACCGCCGCGCCCAGGCGGCGGGTGCAGGCAATGGCATTGCCGGCATTCTCGATCTGGTGCGGCCCGGTCAGGGCCGGCAAGGGCAGCCGCAGGCTGGCGCCATCGCCCTGCCACAGCATCTGCCCGGCCTCGGCACGCAGTTGCCAGTCGCGGCCATGGCGAAACAGCGGCGCGGCCAGTTCGGTCGCCCGGGCTTCGATCACGGCGGCGGCTTCGGCCGGTTGCGGCCCCAGGATGCAGGCTACGCCCGGCTTCAGGATACCGGCTTTCTCGCCGGCAATGGCGGCGATGCTGTCGCCTAGGAAAGCCATGTGATCCATGCCGATCGGCGTGATCGCGGTAAGCTGTGGCCGGGGTACCAGATTGGTGGCATCGAGCCGGCCGCCCAGGCCGGTTTCCAGCAGCACCAGATCGGCCGGCGCTTCGGCAAAGGCGCGGAAGGCGGCGGCGGTGGTGATCTCGAAGAAGGTGATCGGCGCGCCGGCATTCAGCCGCTCGCAATCCTCCAGCAGGGCATCCAGCCGCGCCGGCTCGATCAGTTGTCCGGCCAGCCGGATACGTTCGTTGAAGCGCACCAGATGCGGCGAGGTATAGGCATGCACGCGCAGGCCGGCAGCCTCGGCGAAGGCGCGTAGATAGGCCACCAGCGAGCCTTTGCCATTGGTGCCGGCGATATGCACCACCGGCGGCAGGCGCAATTGCGGATCGCCCAGGCGGTGCAGCAAGGCGGCAACGCGGTCGAGCGACAGGTCGATCACCTTGGGATGCAGGGCGGTCAGGCGCTGCAGGATGGCGTCGGTGTTGGCAGAGGGAGTCACAGGAACAGCCTTGTTGCAATCAGGCGGGCAGGTTACGCATGCCGCGCAACTCCGCAAGATTTATCAAACCGGCCTGTGATAGGCATGGCGCCATGATCAACACAAGCCGAACCCCGCCGAATATTCGGGCATTCAGCTTGCTGGAATGAAGCGAAACATGCCCGATGTTGCTATCAGCCGCCTGCCCAATTGGCGGAAGTCCCGCATAAGGGTTCCTATATGAAATAGCCGATACTTCCCAAACTAAGCGCGCCAAATTATCTAAACTTGTCCTACGCGATCCGAGAGTGAGTGACGCCCTTTGCGGCCAATTCTTCGATTCTCTTTTTAACTTCGTCCACCTGCTTTTGGGGTGCATGCCACTCTCTGCCGAGGGAATCTGTCGCGGACATTTTTAGGATATTTTTCAGTTCCGAGTATTGGCGACAAAATGATAGGTGGGCATCGCCCGGCTCAAGTCACAAAGGAAGAGCATCATCAAAAATTATGTGTATCCGTCATCTTTGATCCTACATTGAGGATTTTATCTGTTTACCTATCTCCCGTTTCTTTCCCTTTATCGAATAGGCGAGCGATCTGTTTGTTCAGCCCGGTCGCTAGTGCCTCCGTAATGCCAAGGACAGTCCCAACTACCAAGATTCCGCTTGGCACAAATAGGAACAATAGGCCCGGGCTATCACCGGCCATTTCATAACCGAGATATGCGCCAAGCATCATTGGCGTGTTGAGGCCTTTGACGAGATCTTTGAATTTTATCTCATTGGGCGGAGATTGCTCTATAAGGACATTTTGTTCTAATATAAACTCTACCAATTCAGGAAACTGAAGGGGGAGATTTTCTTGCGCTAATTTAGACAAACGCTCACTAGGGAAAAGCCTTTCTTCCCCGACTATAAGATCAAGTGCGAGGTTTATGTCTTTGACCGGAAACAACTGAGCGTCCAGCCATGCCTGCTCAAAAGTAATGTTGGGATGGTAGACTGGACAATCACCCCGGAACCACGCAAAGGCGATTCCGCCGCTCTCAAATTTTTCGGCATATGGCCCCCACAACATCCGCATGTGTCGGGGTCTGCGCGTTTTGATCTGATTCATCTTATCGATGTAGTATTCGGTCCTTATGACGCGCATATATCTCCCCAACCTTTTACTCAGCATCGCACATAAGTATTCTCTTTGAAAGTGTGGTTATGGTGGAGTGCTTGCGCGTAAATTGAGCCACACTGGATAATATGAGGGTGGCCTCGTTTCGGCGGGGATTATGCCGTGCTGCGCCACAAAGGCCCGTATTCGGATATGAAGGCGGCCTATGACTGGCTGTTCGGCGAATGGCTGGTGCAATCCGGCCGCGAAGTCGCCGATGCCCCGGTGCCGGAGGATTATCTCAACAATCCGCGCGACGTGCCGCCGACCGAATTGCTCACCGATATCTGCCTGCCGCTGAAATAGCGGCGGGCGCGGGAAATCATGCCTTGCGCCTCAAAAACCGTCGTGGTCGGCGCAGGCCGACCACCCACGAGTTTTTTTCAATCAGGCAAACAAAGGAAAGCGTGGATGGTACGCCTTCGCGTACCATGACGATCTCCGTTGCGGGGCGCGTGACGCTCTTCCTGCACCACACGAGCTTCCAAAATATCGGATGACCAGAAAGTCCGGCGAGCACACTGTCGTAGCGACGCAGCGTAGCTTCAGCGCCGCGCGCCGTGCGGGATTTCGCCCTTCGGCGGCAGGTCGAGGCCGGGGCGTGGCAGGGCCACCACATCGGCCTTGTGCAGCGGATCGAGCAGCAGGCCGACAATGCGGGCCAGCGTCTCGCGCATCTGGTGGCGATGCACCACCTGATCCAGCATGCCGTGGTCGAGCAGATATTCCGAACGCTGGAAACCCTGCGGCAGGGTTTCGCGGATGGTCTGCTCGATCACGCGCGGGCCGGCAAAGCCGATCAGCGCGCCCGGTTCGGCGATCTGGATATCGCCCAGCATGGCATAGGAGGCGGTAACGCCGCCGGTGGTCGGGTCGGTCAGTACCACGATGAAGGGCAGATGCGCCTCGCGCAGGCGCTGCACCGCGATCACGGTGCGCGGCATCTGCATCAGGCTGAGGATGCCTTCCTGCATACGCGCGCCACCGGCAGCGGCAAACACGATCAGCGCGGCGCGCTGGTTCACCGCCAGGGTGGCCGCGGCAATCAGCGCCTCGCCGGCCGCCATACCCATCGAGCCGCCCATGAAGCTGAAATTCTGCACCGCCGCCACCACGTCGCGCTTTTCCAGCGTGCCATGCGCCACCACGATGGCATCGCGCAGGCCGGTCTTGCTGCGCGCATCCTTCAGGCGGTCGGGATATTTTTTCTGGTCGCGGAATGACAGCGGGTCCTGGATCACATCGGGCAGTTCGATGGTCTGGTATTCGCCATTGTCGAACAGGGCGGCGAAACGCTCCTTCGAGCCGATGCGCAGATGATGGTCGCATTTCGGGCAGACATGCTGATTCTCTTCCAATTCCTTGGAATAGATCATCTGGCCGCAGCCGGGGCATTTTTTCCAGAGATTGTCCGGCGTGTCCTTCTTCCGCGCGATTTCGCGGATTTTCGGCAGCACGGTGCGGGTCAGCCAGTTCATGCCATGTCTCCTTACTTGCGGGCGGCGCGCACGGCGTCGCCCAGTTCCCGCACCAGGTCCAGCACATGCGGCACCGGATCGATGCCCTTGGCCTGGGCCTCCGCCACCCGGTCCACCAAAGCCGAGCCGACCACGGCGGCATCGGCGACGCGGGCGATCTCGGCGGCGCGTTTGCCATCGCGGATGCCGAAGCCGACGCCGACCGGCAGATCGGTCTGGCGCTTGATGCGGGCCACGGCAGCGCCCACGGCGTCGCTATCGGGCGCGGCGGCGCCGGTAATGCCGGCAATCGACACATAATAAAGGAAGCCCGAGGTATTGGCGAGCACGGCCGGCAGGCGGGCATCATCGGTGGTCGGCGTCGCCAGGCGGATGAAATGCAGCCCGGCCGCAATCGCCGGCAGGCAGAGTTCATCATCTTCCTCGGGCGGCAGATCGACCACGATCAGGCCATCCACGCCGGCACTCTTGGCATCACGCAGGAAGGCATCCACGCCATAGGCCGAGATCGGATTGAAATAGCCCATCAGCACGATCGGCGTGGCATCATCCTGCTGGCGGAAGCCGCGCACCAGATCGAGGGTGCGGCGCAGGCTGGCGCCCTGGGCCAGGGCGCGCAGATTGGCGGCCTGGATCGACGGGCCATCGGCCATCGGATCGGTGAAGGGCACGCCCAGTTCGATCAGGTCGGCACCGGCGCCGGGCAGGCCGGCAATCAGCCGGGCACAGCTATCATGATCGGGATCGCCGGCGGTGATGAAGGTGACCAGGCCGGCGCGGCCTTCGGCTTTCAGGGCGGCGAAACGCGCGTCGATACGGCTCACAGCTTCACTCCAATCGCTTGCGCCACGGTGTAGATATCCTTGTCGCCGCGGCCGGACAGGCACACAGCCATCAGATGATCCTTGGGCAGGGTGGGGGCCAGCTTGATCACATGCGCCAGGGCATGGGCGCTTTCCAAAGCGGGGATGATGCCTTCCAGACGCGAGCAAAGCTGGAATGCATCCAGCGCCTCCTGGTCGGTGGCGGAGACATAATTGACGCGGCCGACATCATGCAGCCAGGCATGTTCCGGGCCGATGCCAGGATAATCCAGGCCGGCCGAGATCGAATGCGCCTCGGTGATCTGGCCATCGCCATCCTGCAGCAGAAACGTGCGGTTGCCATGCAGCACGCCGGGCACACCACGCGCCAGCGACGCGGCATGTTTCTCGGTATCCAGGCCTTCGCCGGAAGCTTCCACGGCGTAGATCGAGATATCCTTCTCGTCGAGGAAGGGATGGAACAGGCCGAGCGCGTTGGAGCCGCCGCCGATGCAGGCCACCAGGCTGTCGGGCAGGCGGCCTTCGCGCTCCAGCATCTGCTCGCGCGTCTCGCGCCCGATGATCGATTGGAAGTCGCGCACCAATTGCGGATAGGGATGCGGGCCGGCCGCCGTGCCGATGATGTAGAAAGTGTCGTGTACGTTGGTCACCCAGTCGCGCAACGCCTCGTTCATCGCATCCTTCAGGGTGCGCGAGCCGGAGGTGACGGAACGCACTTCGGCGCCGAGCAGCTTCATGCGGAAGACATTGGGCTGCTGGCGGGCGATATCCACCTCGCCCATATAGATCACGCAGGGCAGGCCGAACCGCGCCGCCACGGTGGCGGTGGCCACGCCATGCTGGCCGGCGCCGGTCTCGGCGATGATGCGCGTCTTGCCCATGCGCTTGGCGAGCAGGATCTGGCCGATGCAATTGTTGATCTTGTGCGCGCCGGTATGGTTCAGCTCTTCGCGCTTGAAATAGATTTTCGCACCGCCGAGATGTTTGCTGAGCGGCTCGGCGTAATAGAGCGGATTGGGCCGGCCGACATAATCCTTGAGGAAATAATCCATCTCCGCCTTGAAGGCCGGATCGTTGCGCGCGGTATTGTATTCGCGCTCCAGGTCCAGGATCAGCGGCATCAGCGTCTCGGCCACGAAACGGCCGCCGAAACGGCCGAAATGGCCGCGTTCATCAGGGCCGGAGCGATAGGAATTCAGCGCGGTCATGGCAAATCCTCAGCAGCAAACCAGTATGGGCGGCGTGAACCTACAGGCGAAAAGCAGTATCGAGGAAGGCGCGGATCTTGGCCGGGTCTTTTTTGCCCGGCGCGCTTTCCACGCCGGAAGACACGTCCACCGCGCTGGCGCCGGAGCGGCGCACGGCTTCTTCCAGATTATCCGGGGTCAGGCCGCCCGATAGCAGCCAGGGGCGCTTGAAACTCTGGCCCTTGAGCATGTCCCAGTCGAAGGCCTGGCCATTGCCGCCGGGCCGCGTCGCACCCTTGGGCGGACGGGCGTCAAACAGCAGCCAGTCGACGATATCCTCATAGGCGCGCGCCTGTTCGATATCCTCGGGGCCGCTCACCTTGATCGCCTTGATCAGCGGCAGGCCGAAATAGATCGTGATGGCGCGGCAGCGTTCCGGCGTCTCGTCGCCATGCAATTGCAGCAGGTCGAGCCGCGCCTTGCCCAGGATGGCATCGAGCTGGTCGTTGCTCGGATCGACGAACAGGCCAACCCGGTCGGTGCCGCTCGGCACCTGGTCGAGCAGCGTTACCGCCGCTTCCAGGTTCAGATTGCGCGGCGAGGGCGGGAAGAACACAAAGCCGAGCATGTCGGCCTCGAATTCCAGCGCGGTTTCGAGGGCGACCGGATCGGTGATGCCGCAGATTTTGGTGAACAGCGCCATCAGGCGATCCCGGCAATTTCCTGCGCGATGGCCTGGGCGGCGGCATCGGGGTCGCGCGCCTCGGTGATCGGGCGGCCGATCACCAGATGGTCGGCGCCCAGCGAGAGCGCGGCGGTCGGGGTCATCACACGCTTCTGGTCGCCGATGGCGCTGCCGGCCGGGCGGATACCCGGCACCACCAGCTTGAAATCCGGGCCACAGGCATTGCGCAGCAATTCGATCTCGGTGGCGGCGCAGATCACGCCATCGGCGCCGTTATCCTGGGCCAGCCGGGCCAGCCGCACCACATGGCCGGAAACATCGCCGCCGAGGCCGATCGCCTCCAGGTCGGCGGCATCCAGCGACGTCAGCAGGGTGACGGCGAGGATTTGCGAGGGCAGCCGGCTGGCATGGGCGGCATCCACGGCGGCGCGGATCATCGCCGGGCCGCCAGCGGCATGCACGGTGACAAATTGCGGTGCCATCGCGGCGGCAGCGGAACGGATCGCGCCGGCCACGGTATTCGGAATGTCGTGGAATTTCAGGTCGAGAAACAGCGGCGCCCCGGTGGGCAGGATGGCGCGCACCTCGGTGGGGCCATGGGCGGTGAAGAATTCCTTGCCCAGTTTCACCCCGAAACCGGCGGCAGCGGCGGCGCGGGCGCAGCGGGAGGCATAGGCCAGTTCGGCGGTGTCGATGGCGCAATAAACGGGAGTCTGGCGGGTCATGGCCGGCCTTATACTAAATAGAGCGGGCCAAGTCTGCCCCCCGGCGAGCGGAAAAATCCCCGCCCGGCGCTGCTTTGCCCTTGGACCATGCCTGGGGGCGAATGCATGGCTATCCGGTTGGGTTTCAGGTTGCGCTGACATCCCGCGTGTAAAGTAGAGCGTCCCGATCATCCAGCGTTTTTTCAACACGGGTGACAGAAGGTGAGTTTTGCTTGTCCCATAACAAAGACCGTCATGGTACGCGAAGGCGTACCATCCACGTGTTGTTTGTTTAACTGTCTGGAAAATAAGGAACTCGTGGATGGTCGGCCGACGCCGACCATGACGGCTTTGTGGTGATTTCCGGCGGTAGCGCATGACAAACAAAACTAAACCGGACAACCGTGGATCAGGTCCGCGCATGACGAAAGGGGGAAAACAGAAGTCTGCTTTGAACCATGCCCCGCAAGTTGGCCCAGCCTCACGGCGCCGGCAGGGCGGCGGCGCGGCGGATGGTTTCGGCCAGATGCAGCGCCAGGCAGGCATTCATCCGGATGGCTTCCTGCATCTGCCGCGCCTGATCCCGCGATTGCAGATCGAAAACCTCGTTTTCCGCCCAGAATTTCATGATTTCATAACGCGGAAACACCGGCACCGCCTCGGCATCGGCAATCCAGCCCATATGCTGGTCGAAGGCCCAGGCATCCACCATCGGCGCCAGCCGGGCACGATATTGCGGCGAGACCAGCACCACGTCGATCTTTGCCGCATGCAGGCGCCGCAGCCCGTCGGTCAGGGCGATGGCGAAGCCGTTCAGGTCGGTGCCGCGTGCCGCTTCCACATTGCCGGTCTGCCAGATCAGCAGGTCGGGCCTGGCCGGCAGCACTTCCTGCTTGATCCGGTTCAGCATTTCCTCGGTCTGCTGGCCGCGCGCCGAGCGGTTGTCGATGCTGAATTGCCGGCCCGGAAAGGCCGTCGCCAGGGCATCGGGCAGGCCGGCCACATAAGTGCGCGCCAGGCCGCCGCTTTCATGCTTCAGCGATGATGACGTGCCGAGCACCATGACCTGGATATCGGCCCCGGCTGCCAGCCGGCGCGCCAGTTGCGGCAAGGGTGCATCGACAAAATGCAGGCTTTCCGGCAGGCGGCAGCGTTGCAGCTCCGGGCTGCCATTCTGGGCCGCAGCCGGCGGTGCGGCCAGGGTCAGACTAGCCAGGAGCAGCAGCAGAGGGAGCGGCAGGCGGCGCATCTCGGTTCAGTCTCCGCCGGTGGGCGCCTGGCGTGGCGCAGCCCCGGTTTTTTCGGCAGCATTATACCATGTCTTGAGCCAGGCCAAACCCACCATCAGCGCCATGCCGGCCAGGCTGACCAGCACCTGCACCGGCAGGGCGCGGCTCAGTTCGGTCAGCACGAACTGGCCGGCGAAGGACAGGAAGATGCTGGCACAGAACACATCCAGCGAATGCTGGCCGCAGAGCAGCACCGGGCGGCTGATGCGCCAGCGCAGGAAACCGGCATCCGCCGGCACCAGCCGCACCACCAGATAGGCCAGGGCCAGGAAATGCAGCAGGCGCAGGATGTCCAGTTCGGTCTTGTCGATCGGATAGAGCAGGCGGCGCAGCCATTGCGGCAGGTATTGCGCCCAGGGCGCGTAATGCCAGGTGGCGACGATGGCGAGGCAGAAGAGCAGATAGCCGGCGGCCAGCAGCGTGATCGGGCGCGGCGGCAGCCGGCGCCAGGGCGCTGCGCGGCGCCGCAAGGCGCAGAAGGCGCCGATCAGGAACAGGAATTGCCAGGCCAGCGGATTGAAGAACCAGCCGCCATCGGGATAGGAGGGCAGATTCCAGTGCTGCCGCTGCACCAGCAGCCAGAGCAGGAAACTGAGCCCGAGCGTCAGGCGCGGCCAGCGTTTCAGCGGCCAGAGCAGCAGCGGAAAGGCCAGCAGCAGCGCGATATACATCGGCAGCACATCCATATTCGCCGGCTTGAATTTCAGCATCAGCGCCTGCAGCATCAGGATATGCGGATGCTCGAACAGGTCGGCGATGCCCATTTCATCGGCGAAGACCGGATTGAAGCGGTCGGCGACATAGGCGATATGCGCCACAAACACCATGAACAGGAAAATATGCGCGGTGTAGATCTGCCACACCCGGCGGATGATCCGTGCCGTCGTCACCGACCAGCCAAAACGCTCGGGCAGGTTGCCGAAAGCGAGCATCACCGAATAGCCGGAGATGAAAACGAAAATCTCGGTGGCATCCGAGAAGCCGTAATTGCGGTTGCTGAGCCAACTCACCAGATTGCCGGGAATATGGTTCAGGAAAATGAACAGCAGCGCCAGGCCGCGGAAAAAATCCAGCCGCAGGTCGCGCTCCGCTTTGCTGCCAGGCATCGCCGCCATGTCTATCCCGTTGCCGCCTCCTGGCCTGCCGCTGCCTTCTGGCGATTGAACCCTGAAATGGGTAGACTGCCCTCGATGCGCAAGATCCTCTCCCGCGCGGCACTGCTTGTTGCCGCCTGCTCCGCCAGCCTCGCCGCCCTCCCGGCGCGGGCCGCCGACTCATCCTCTGGCCTGTCCGGTGCCAGTATCCTGATGTACCACCGTTTTGGCGAGGATCGTATCCCTTCCACCAATATCCGGCTGGAACAATTCGACGCCCATCTGGCCGAGCTCACCTCGGGCCGCTATCGCGTGCTGCCGCTGCCGGAGATCGTCGCCAAGCTGCGCAAGGGCGAGGCTTTGCCCGACCGCACCGTGGCGCTGACCGCCGATGATGCCTATCTGTCGATCGCCACCGAAGGTTGGCCGCGCATCAGGAAGGCCGGCTTGCCCTTCACGGTGTTTGTCGCCACCGAGCCGGTGACCAGCCGGCTGCGCGGCTACATGACCTGGGATGACGTGCGCCGGCTGCGCGATGAAGGCGTCACCATCGGCGCCCATAGCCACACGCATTTTTCCTATGCCACGCTGAAGCCGGATGAGGTGCGCGACGATCTGGCGAAATCCGCTGCCCTGTTCAAGCAGGAACTGGGCGCGGTGCCGGCGCTGTTCGCCTATCCGTTCGGCGAATGGAACAGCCAGAGCCGCGCCATCGTCGAACAGGCCGGCTTCCAGGTGGCTTTCGGCCAGCATTCCGGCGTGATGCATGCCGGTCAGGATTTTTTCTGGCAGCCGCGTTTCCCGATGAACGAAACCTATGGCGATGTGAAAAGGCTGCGCCAGGCCATCGAGGCGCTGCCATTCCCCGCCAGCGATATCGAGCCGGGCGAGGTGATGCTGCGTCTGGGCCAGGCAGGAAAACCGCAGCCCGGCAATCCGCCGGCGCTGCGTTTCAGCCTGCCCGCCGGGCTGAAATACCAGGACCGCATGAGCTGCTATCCCTCGCATCAGAGCGGGCTGATCGCGGTCAAGCCGATTGCCGGCAGATTGGCGGATGAGCGGCGCTATGAAGTGAAGCCGGCGACGCCGTTTCCGGAGGGCCGTGGCCGCATCAGCTGCACGCTGCCCACCGATGAAAGCGGCCGTTTCCGCTGGTTCGGCATTCAGTTCGTGACGGTGAAATGAGGCCCGTCAGGCGATGATCACCGTCAGGCGATGATGTCGGGCAGCAGCAGGCTTTCCAGCTTGATGATCTGATCCTTCAGCGCCAGTTTCTTTTTCTTCATGCGCTGGATCTGCAACTGGTTGACATGCGCCTGCTCGGCCAGGGCGGCAATGGCATCGTCCAGATCACGATGTTCCGACAGCAAATCGGCAAGCTGGCGCTGCAAGACTTCTGTATCAAGGGAGCCGGGGAAGTTCATGACTGCAAGTAACGCCTATTCTCCGAACTGCTAACCCGGATATTGTAGCACGGATGGATCGCCAGAGTATCGCATTTTGGCCGTTTTCCCTGGCGCTGTATGGCCGCCCCGGGGTGGCGGAAAGCTGCCTGAGATTGCAGGACGAAGCCGGCGCGGATGTGAATCTGCTGCTTTTCTGCGCCTGGCGCGCCGAAATCGGCCTGGTTGGCTGGGCCTTGGGCGAAATCGAGCGCGCCGAGGCGGCGCTGGCGCCGGTGCGGGCGGTGCTCGGGCCGTATCGTCTGGCACGCCGCGCGCTCAAATCCCTGGCGGCCAGCGATGCCGCCGCCGCTGGGCTGTATGAAACCGTCAAGGGCGTGGAATTGCGCCTGGAGGAAATCGCCCAGGCCTATCTGGCGCCGCTCGGCCAGTTCAGTCCGGCGCCATGCCGGCAGCGGCCCTTGGCTGCAGCGGAAACCCTGGTGGCGACGCAGCGGCATGTTCGGGAATATGCCGCGCATCTCGGGCCGGCAGAGCATCCGGCCTGGGCAGCATTTATCGCGGCTGTGGCGGCGATGCCTTCCGGGCCGGCTTGAGCGGGCTGCCCTGCCAGCGCCGCACCAGGCCGCTATCGATGCCGAACAGGTCGAGCACGCGGCCGACGCTGTGGTCGATCATGTCATCCAGGCTTTGCGGCGCGGCATAGAAGGCCGGCATCGGCGGCGCCACGATGGCGCCGATCTCGGTCACGCTCACCATGTTGCGCAGATGGCCGAGATGCAGCGGCGTTTCGCGCGGCACCAGCACCAGGCGGCGGCGCTCTTTCAGCATCACATCGGCGGCGCGGGTCAGCAGATTGCCGGTCATTCCGGTGGCGATCTCGGCCAGGGTTTTCATCGAGCAGGGCAGCACCACCATGCCCATGGTGGAGAAAGAACCGGAAGCGATGGCAGCGCCGATATCGCCGAGCGGATAGACCTGATGCGCCAGTGCTTGCACCTGTTTCGTCGTATGCGGCGTTTCATAGGCGATGGTCATCTCGGCGGCGCGGGTCAGCACCAGATGCGTCTCGATATCGCTGTCGCGCAGCGCCTGCAGCAGGCGGATGCCATAGATCACGCCGGAAGCACCGCTGATGCCCACAACCAAGCGTCGCGGCGGCGCCGGCGGCGTCTGCGGTGATGGTTGTGCGATTTTTTTGCGCTGCGTCATTTATAAAACATAATGCCGGAAGGGGGCTGACAAAGCGAGGGGGCAGTGCTTACATGAGTCCTGTCAGGACCAAATAGCGTGAGCCGGCTCGGTTGCGCTACGCCAACCGCGCCGACCCATGCGACCCGAATTTTCCGGCCCAGCCGGTTGGTTCGGAAACGCGAGGAACCCTGCAAGCCAAATCCACGGATGCGGCTGAGCAAGGAAAAGGAGGATACGCGATGGCGACTGAAGCCCATATCGAAACGCTGGTCGAGAAACACAGTCATTTGCAGCATGTGATCGACGAGGAAATTCACCGTCCACTCCCCGACATTGTCCGCATTTCCCAGCTCAAGCGCGAAAAGATGCGCTTGAAAGAGGAGATCGTCCGCCTCAAGCAATAGGCTGCGGCAGGGGAGAAGCCGGCCCGGACTGCAATCCCGGCCGGCCACTCTCATTCAAATCATCATGCTCTAATCCAGGGCGCGGGCGCGTTCGCGCAGCTCGAATTTCTGGATTTTGCCGGTCGAGGTTTTCGGCAATTCGCTGAACACCACGGTCTTCGGCACCTTGAAGCGGGCCAGGCGTTCGCGGCAGAAGGCGATCAGGTCTTCCGCCGTGGCGCTGCCGCCATTCTTCAGCGTGACGAAGGCGCAGGGGGTTTCGCCCCAATGCTTGTCGGGGCGCGCCACCACGGCGGCTTCCATCACATCGGGATGCATGTAGAGCACACCTTCCACTTCCAGCGTCGAGATATTCTCTCCGCCGGAAATGATGATGTCCTTGGAGCGGTCCTTGATCTGCATATAGCCGCCCGGATAGGCCACGCCGAGATCGCCGGAATGGAACCAGCCGCCGGCAAAAGCTTCCTGCGTGGCTTTCGGGTTTTTCAGATAGCCCTTCATCACCACATTGCCGCGGAACATGATCTCGCCCATGGTTTCGCCATCGGCGGGGACACGCTGCATGGTCTGCGGATCGAGCACCGCCACGTCTTCCTCGACATGGTAGCGCACGCCCTGGCGCGCCTTGAGCGCGGCACGCTCCGGCAGTTCCAGCTTGTCCCATTCCTCATGCCAGTCGCAGACCACGGCGGGGCCATAGACTTCGGTCAGGCCATAGACATGGGTGATGTCGAAGCCCATGGCTTCCATCGCCGCGATCACGGCAGCCGGTGGTGCGGCACCGGCGGTCATGCATTTCACGCCCGGCTTCAGCTTGGCGCGCACTTCCTCCGGGGCATTGATCAGCATGCTCAGCACCGTCGGGGCGCCGCAGAAATGCGTCACGCCATGATCGGTGAAGCTGGCGAACACGGCAGCCGGTTCCACCTTGCGCAGGCAGACATGCACGCCGGCCAGCATGGTGATGGTCCACGGGAAGCACCAGCCATCGCAATGGAACATCGGCAATGTCCAGAGATAGACCGGATGCTTCGGCAGGCTCCAGGTCACGGCATTGCCGAGCGCATTGAGATAGGCGCCGCGATGATGCGTCACCACGCCCTTCGGGTTGCCGGTGGTGCCGGAGGTGTAGCCGAGCGCGATGGCATCCCATTCGTCGAGCGGACCCTGCCAGGGGAAATCGAAATCGCCGAGCTTGAGGAAATCCTCATATTCGATCGCGCCGATACGCTCGCCGCCGCTCACCAGGGCGTCGTCGATATCGATCACATAGGGCCGCGTTTTCGACAGCGCCAGCGCCTGCTCGGCGATGGCGGCGAATTCACGGTCGACCAGCAGCACCTTGGCTTCGCCATGCTCCAGGATGAAGGCGATGGCGGCCGGATCGAGCCGGGTGTTGATCGCGTTCAGCACCGCGCCGGTGGCCGGCACGCCGAAATGCGCTTCCAGATGCGCCGGGGTATT